>ENA-UZWU01000237-UZWU01000237.1-metagenome-genome-assembly--contig:-Day-4--1m-contig-237_pt1 | contig 147727 bp, 142 predicted proteins | sample MGYA00260345_ERZ794905 | MGnify/ENA metagenome assembly ERZ794905
TGGTCCGTTCCGAGGGTGTTATTAGTGAGCAGAATCGCGCCTTCTATGTGGTAGCGCAAATTGATGACCCTTACCTAAGACTTGAGTCCGATAGTCAGGTAGCTAGATTTCCTTTATTTATGGGCACCTTTGTCACGGCGACCATCGGCGGAAAAACCATTGATAATGCCTTCGCCATTCCTCGTCATGCCCTATTGGAGGGAAGCAAAGTCGCATTGGTGGATGCCGAGCAGCGGTTGCGGTTTCAAACGGTTGAGCCAATTTTTGGCGATGATCAGTTTTATTATGTTAGCAGTGGTCTAGAAAACGGCGACCAGCTAATTATTAGCGCCATGGGCGAGCCCATCGAAGGAATGAAAGTTAGCCCTGATCAAGAATCGCGTTTAGACGATGCCGCTAGTGGTGCAAAAGCCATTAGCGACGATGAGCCAGTCCCAAACGGCGCAGGGGGAGTAGTTAGCGATGGAAAATGAGCCCTCAGCGATTGGAAAGGAACACTCAGCGAAACTCAGCGAAAGCTATGGCCTAATTGGCTGGTTTACCAAAAACCCAGTGGCGGCAAACCTGCTGATGATCTTAGTTATCAGCGCCGGATTAATTTCCGCCCTGAATATCAGTAAAAACATGTTTCCCGTCGGTGAACTCAACCAAATATCCATTTCAGCTGTCTATCCCGGTGCAGCGCCGGTCGAAGTTGAGAAGGCTGTGATCCTGCCTATGGAAGCTGCACTTCAGGGTCTTCAAGGTATCAAGAAAATCAGCTCAACCGCAGGCCGTGATATGGCCAGCGTTACTCTTGAAATAGAGAGTAATGAAGATATTCAGGAGGTTATGAGCCAGGTTGAAAACCGTATCGATAGCATTGTTAATTTTCCCGATGATTTGGAGAGACCCACCGTCAGCCGCACCACAATGGATGAAATGCGCTGGGTTATGGGCGTGGCTGTCTATGGCGATATGGATGAGCGCACACGCAAGACTCTGGGTCAGGAAATGCGCGATGAAATGCTGTTATTGCCCGAGATTAAACGCATTATTCTATGGGGTGTTGATCCCTATGAAATCTCTATTGAGGTGCAGGAGGATCGCCTCCGTGAATACAATCTAACGCTCGATGAGGTAGCACAGGTATTGCGCAGTTCTTCCTTGGATTTGCCCGCTGGAATGATTCGAACCACTGAGGGTAATGTGCTGGTGCGCACCCAGGGAAAGGCTTATACCGGTGAGAGTTTTGCCAAGTTGGTGGTGCGCAGTCAGCCTGATGGGACAAAGTTATTGCTCAGTGATGTGGCGACCATTAAGGATGGTTTTGCTGAGTCTAATACACTGGTGCGCTTTGATCGCCAGAACGCCTTTAACTTGGGTGTGTTTGCCGTGGACGATCAGGATATTCTGACGATCAGCAATCAAGTTAAGCAATATGTTCAGGCGAAGGGTAAAACCCTGCCCGAGGGATTGCAGATTAGCGAGTTCTTCGACACCTCATTTCACCTAAGTGGTCGTCTTAATATGATGCTGGAGAACCTCGCGCTAGGTGCAGTATTGGTGGCGATTGTCTTGGGCTTGTTTCTGAACCTGCATGTGGCCGGTTGGGTAATGCTGGGAATACCAGTGAGCTTTCTTGGGGCCTTTTGGTTGATGCCGGTTAACCCCTATCCCGTGGATATTAATGTGCTGAGTTTGTTCGCCTTTATCATGGTGCTGGGCATAGTGGTGGATGACGCGATTGTGATCGGCGAGAGTATATTTAGTCAGGCGAAAAAAGAATTTAAGGCTAGGTCTGCTGAGGATTTGAGTAAAGGGAGCAGTTATAAGGCCTCTGTGGCAACCGTGATTGCCGGCGCTAAAAAAGTAGCGACTCCTTCCACCATTGGCGTGCTGACAACTATGGCGGCCTTTGCACCCATATTATTTGTCGGCGGTGCAAAGGCGCCTTTCTTTGAATCTATTGCTGTAGTGGTGATTCTCTGCCTACTATTTTCACTGATTGAATCAAAGCTAATCCTACCTGCTCATCTGGTGGGGCTAGAGCTTGGTCGACCGGCAAAACCGGGCCTTGTATTTATTGAGCGTTGGCAGCGCAAAATTGGGGGCGCGCTTACGCAGTTTGTTGAAAGCCGTTACATCCCTCTTTTAATGCTCTGCCTAAAGCATCGCTACGCAACCTTAGCTGGGTTTTCGACCCTGCTGATTATTTCAATCGGCGCGGTTAATAGCGGAATAGCCAAGTCTGAATTTTCCCCCAATGTGCCTGGTGATGGTGTGCAGGCGCAAATTATTATGCAAGATGGTGCCTCAGCTGAAAACTTGCAGGAGACGCTGTCTCGTGTGGAAACCGCAGCCTATGAAATTGATGCTGAATATCGTCGCAGCCATCCTCAGGATAAAGGGCTAGTCGAGCACCTTGTTTTTTACACTGAGTCGGATATTCAGGCTATGTTTATGATTTCCCTCACCCACCCGGAAGAACGCAGTATTAGCGCCTTTGATGTTGGAAAACTGTGGCGCGATAAAGTTGGCAATCTGCCTAATGTCCGCAAACAGCGCTATTATGCGGGCACCAATGCCGGCGGTGGTGCAAAAATTAACCTAACCCTGTCAGGGTCAGACCCAGAGCAGCTGACCCTGGCAGGAGCCGCCTTGGCTGATAAGTTGGGCGAGTACAGCGGTGTTTTTGATATCTATAATTCTCAGGGTGCCGGTAGCCGCGAAATTTTGATTGGTCTTAAGCCCAATGCTAGTCAGCTGGGTATTAGTCTCGGTGATATAGCCCGCCAAGTGCGTCAGGCATTTTATGGTGAAGAAGTGCAGCGCCTGCAGCGCGGTGCCGACACGCTAAAAGTGATGGTGCGCTATCCCATAGAAGAGCGGAGTTCTATTGCCACTCTGGAGAATATGCATATCCGCACGGCCAGTGGGCAGGTTATCGCGATTGGTGAAGTGGCGGATATCCGTCTAGGCTTGGGTCTTACCGCCATAACCCGAATAGATCGAGAACGCACCGTAACCATTACCGCTGATGTTGATGCGAGTCAGGCGCAAAGTGGCGCTGTGATTGCCGACCTAACAACAGGGTTTATCCCCGAATTACTGGCGCACTATTCCGGGGTTAAGTTCGGTTTAGGGGGTGCCAGTCAGGAAGAGCAAACCCTAATGAAACGTATGATTTTGGGTTTTGTGGCCTCGCTGTTTCTGATTTATGGCTTGCTGGCAGTGCCGTTAAAGTCCTATATGCAGCCTCTAGTCATTATGACAGTGATTCCCTTTGGCTTTATTGGTGCTGTAGTCGGACATATTATTTTTGGTGTCTCCATCAGCATGTTATCGATTTTTGGCTTGGTGGCTCTAGCCGGAGTGGTGGTCAATGACAGTTTGATCCTGGTGGAGTTTGTTAACCGCGGGCGTGCCGATAACCTGAGTATTGATGACTCGCTGTTAGGCGCTGGCAGGCAACGTTTTAGGGCGATTTTACTGACCACCATGACCACCTTTGTCGGTCTATTACCTATGTTATTTGAAACCAGCACTCAGGCACAGTTTGTGATTCCTATGGCCCTGTCCCTCAGTTTCGATATTGTTTTCGCCACCACTATTACATTGATCCTAATTCCCTGTCTGTATCGGGTGATCTATGATTTGCGGGATTCAAAAAGGTTCTCTGAGCCAGCCTTAGCTGCAGATTAGTTTCGCTCTCCAAGCTATTTGAAAAGTCTGCACAAAGCGGGCTTTGCCGCTACAATACGCGGCTGAAATCTATCTTGGAGAAAACTGTGGCGCTTCGCTTTATCGAATCCTCAAAGTTGCCCACCCGCTGGGGCACTTTTGATATCCATGGTTTTGAAGACCCCTTTAAAGGCAAAGAGCATATCGCCATCAGTATGGGCGACTGTGCCAGCGACGAACCCCTGTTGATTCGAATTCACTCTGAGTGTCTGACTGGCGATGCTCTGGGTAGTATGCGCTGTGATTGTGGCGAACAGCTGCAGGAGGCGATGAAGCGTATCTCTGAAAAAGGTCGCGGTGCGATTCTTTATCTGCGACAGGAAGGACGTGGAATTGGTCTGGTGAATAAAATCCGTGCCTACAATCTTCAGGATCAGGGTGCTGACACTGTTGAAGCCAATGAGCGCCTCGGTTTTGGCGCTGATATGCGTGATTATTCAATCTGCGCATCAATGCTCGACCATCTGGGTGCCACCGAGGTCAGACTGATGACCAATAATCCACGTAAAATCGACGCACTAAAAGCGTTGGGTATTAATGTGGTTGAGCGCGAGCCGATTCAGGCCGACAGCAATCCTCATAACGTCCAGTATCTGTCTACCAAAGCGGGCAAATTAGGCCATATGTTTAAGGACGAAAAATGAGTTTAGCAAAACGCATTATCCCCTGCTTGGATGTAGACAAAGGCCGTGTGGTGAAGGGCGTGCAGTTTGTCGATATACGCGATGCCGGCGATCCAGTGGAAGTTGCCCGCCGCTATAACGAGCAGGGCGCCGATGAAATTACTTTTCTCGATATTACTGCCAGTCATGAAGCCCGTGATACGACATTGCACACGGTGGAGCGAATGGCGGGGCAGGTGTTTATCCCCTTAACGGTTGGCGGCGGTGTCCGTGAGTTACAGGATATTCGCAACCTATTAAATGCCGGTGCTGACAAAGTCGCGATTAACTCTGCGGCGATTCATAATCCCGAATTTGTCCGCGAAGCGGCTCAGCGCTTTGGCTCCCAGTGCATAGTGGTGGCTATCGATGCGAAACAGGTTGAGCACGGAGACGAGTCTCGCTGGGAAATATTTACTCACGGTGGACGCAAGCCTACTGGGATTAATGCGATTGAGTGGGCGGAAAAAATGACTGCCTATGGTGCAGGCGAAATTCTACTGACCAGCATGGATCGCGATGGTACAAAAAATGGTTTTGATCTGGATTTGACGTCTCGGATTAGCGATGCGGTGAATGTTCCGGTGATTGCTTCGGGTGGTGTGGGCAATCTACAGCACTTGGTGGATGGTATTGTTGAAGGCAAGGCGGATGCAGTGTTAGCAGCGAGTATTTTTCACTTTGGTGAGCATACGGTACCCGAGGCTAAGCGTTATATGGCCGAACGTGGTGTTAATGTCCGGCTCTGATTAGCTGTTTTTTGTCCTCTAAACTTCACCTTTTTTATCCTGGCAGGTTGTAGGGATGGGGAGCCTATTTGCAGGTTTTGAGGTCTTTCATATTCGTTTGAGATGACAGCTGGGGTTTTCGCAGCTCTTTTCTAAAATTCCAGCAACCCCAATTCACGCACCCTGTCATCCCGACAGAGCGTAGCGACGAGGGATCTCATCGCAGATTTCTCAGATATTTAAACCGGTAATGCTTACTTGGCTCCCGCCGCCTTAAGTGCGTCAACATACGCCACACCATGCCCATGCTCAGCGGCGATTTCGGCCATAGTCTTACCATCGGGGTTGGTGGCATCAAGGTCATGGCCAGCTTCTTTGAAAAACCCTAAAAAGGTTACAAAATTATCTATATTCATACCGCGGTAGGTTTTTTCTAAAAGGTGAAAGTCAGTGCTCACTCCTTCTGGTGATTCGTATTCTAGGAAGCTTTTCACACGCTCATCATCAAAAACTTCGCCTAGGACTTTCTCTTTATCTTTCTTCAGTGACATGCTGATTCCTGTTTCTTTAAAGTAGTTCGTTAAGCTTTTGTGCGAGTATTTGATTCACTTGCTGAGGATTAGCCTGACCTTTAGAGGCCTGCATAATTTTACCCATAAAGCCGCCAAGCTTTTTCTTGCGCTTGGTTTCGTCGCTATTAATGTAATCATCGACCATGGCCTGGTTGGTGGCTAACACCTCGATAACCATTTTCTCCAGAGCACCAGTATCGGAGACTTGTTTAAGCCCACGGGCGTCGATAATTTGATCAGCACTGCCTTCGCCTGCCCACATAGCTTCAAACACCTCTTTGGCCATTTTGCCGCTGATACTATTGTCGGCAATACGCATTACCAGTCCACCCAATTGCTCCGCGGTGACTGGGCTCTTGCTAATGCTAAGGTCTTGACTGTTTAAGCGTGCAGCCAGTTCACCCATGGTCCAGTTGGCGGCCAGTTTGGCGTTAGCAGATTTTGCTGCGGCAATTTCGAAATAGGCTGCCATAGCGGCATCGCTGCCAATAACGGCTGCGTCATAGTCGGACAAGCCATATTGTTCAATAAAGCGCGCCTGTCTGGCATCTGGCAGCTCTGGCAGATTGCGGCGCAGTTCTTCGATGGTTTCATCACTAACCATTACAGGTAACAGGTCGGGACAGGGGAAGTAGCGATAATCGTTAGCTTCCTCTTTGCTGCGCATGGAGCGGGCGACTTTGGTGTCACCGTTATAGAGGCGGGTTTCCTGCATAACCGTGCCGCCATCTTCAATTAAATCGATCTGACGCTCGACCTCTTTAGTAATCGCCTCTTCCATAAATTTATAGGAGTTGAGATTTTTGGTTTCGGTTCGGGTGCCCAGCTCAGAAGTGCCTTTGGGGCGCACTGAGACGTTGACATCAAAACGCATACTGCCCTGAGACATCTCGCCGTCACAGATGCCGATGGAGGTAACAATACTGTGAAGCCTTTTGGCAAAGGCGATGGCTTCTTCGGCATTACTCATATCGGGTTCGGATACAATTTCAATCAGCGGGGTGCCGGCGCGATTTAGATCTATGCCCGATACACCGTGGCGAAAGTCGCCCTCATGGAGAGACTTGCCGGCATCTTCTTCCAGGTGGGCGTGGTGAATGCGCACATTTTTGGTGCTGCCGTCGGCCAGTTTAATTTCAACATTGCCGCGCCCCACTATGGGTTTTTCCAGCTGAGTAGTCTGATAGCCTTTGGGCGAGTCTGGGTAGAAATAATTCTTCCGCTCAAAAGCTGACTCTTTGCCAATTTCCGCATCAATCGCCAAGCCAAACATCACCGCGTAATGTACGGCCTGTTTGTTCAATACGGGCAAGGTGCCGGGCATGGCTAGGTCAATGGCGCAGGCCTGGGTGTTGGCTTCGGCACCGAATGCGGTACTGGCGCCCGAAAAAATTTTAGTTTTGGTGGCCAGTTGCACATGCACTTCGAGGCCGATAACGGTTTCCCAACCTGAATAACTCATTAGGCAATCCCCTCTGGCGTTAAAGTATGCCAATCAGTGGCCTGCTGGAACTGGTGGGCGGTGTTTAGCATGCGCGCCTCATCAAAGTAGTTGCCGATAATTTGCAGGCCAACCGGTTTTTCGTCAACCATGCCGCAGGGCACTGACATACCCGGCAGGCCGGCAAGGTTGGTGGCGATGGTGTAAATATCTTCCAGATACATGGCCACTGGGTCGTCGCCTTTGGAGCCAAATTTAAAGGCCGGTGATGGCGTGGTGGGACCCATAATCACGTCGACCTGCTGAAAGGCTTTTTCAAAATCTTGCTGGATCAGCTGGCGTACTTGCTGGGCTTTGCCATAGTAAGCGTCGTAGTACCCAGCCGACAGACAGTAAGTGCCAATAAGGATACGGCGCTTCACTTCGTCGCCAAAGCCTTTGGCTCTGGTGCGGGTGTACAAATCATTGAGGTCGCTGGGATTTTCACAGCGATAGCCATATCGCACACCGTCGAAACGCGTCAGGTTGGCTGAGGCTTCAGCGGGAGCGATCACATAGTAAGCGGGCACTGAAAGGCCAGTATTGGGCAGGCTGATTTCAACCAGTTCGGCGCCTTGGGCTTCAAACTCTGCCAGGGCGGTGCGCACTGCTTTTTCAGTTTCGGGGTCTAGACCCTCGGAGAAATATTCTCGCGGTACACCAATTTTTAAGCCTTTGATGCCGTCGTTCAAGGTGGCGCTATAGTCTGGCACTTCACGATCAATACAGGTCGAATCTTTGTCGTCATAGCTGGCCATGCAGTTGAGCAATATGGCGCAGTCTTCGGCAGTGCGGGCCATAGGGCCGCCTTGGTCAAGACTTGAAGCAAAGGCAATCATGCCCCAGCGTGAGACCCGACCATAGGTCGGCTTTAACCCCGTAATACCGCAGAGAGCCGCGGGCTGGCGGATCGATCCGCCAGTATCGGTAGCGGTTGCGCCCGGAGCTAATCGAGCTGCAACTGCTGCGGCCGAGCCGCCTGAGGAACCGCCGGGAACAGAGTCGCTGGCCCAGGGGTTTTTCACTGGTCCATAGAAGCTTGTTTCATTGGAGGAGCCCATAGCGAACTCATCCATATTGGTTTTACCCAGCACCACAGCGCCAGCCTGTTCGAAGTTTTCGACCACGGTGGCATTGTAGGGAGGGATAAAATTATCCAACATTTTTGAGCCACAGCTGGTGCGCACGCCGTCGGTACAGAAAATATCTTTGTGCAGTATGGGGACGCCACAGAGGGCTGGTGCATCGCCCGCTGCGAGCCGCTTGTCGGCGGCGGCCGCGGCTTTAAGCGCCTGATCTGCGGTCACCGTAATAACGGCATTATAGTTGGCATCTAACTTAGCGATGCGCGCCAAAAAGTGCTGAGTTAGCTCAACACTGGAAAACGCTTTGTCCTGCAGCCCTTTGACAAGCTCGGCGATAGTGAGGTTATGCATGGGGGACCTGTTTATTCTATGACTTTGGGCACGAGAAACAGCCCTTCTTCTGTATCTGGTGCGATTGCCTGAAAGGCTTCGCGCTGATTGATCTCGCTGACCTCATCTTCACGCAGTCGCTGAGTGGCTTTCATGGGATGCGACATGGCCTCGACTCCATCGGTATTAACCGCTTGTAGCTGATCTACTAGTTCGAGAACACTGCTCAGTCGCTGAGACACTTCAGTGATAGTGTCTTCGCCGATGGCGATGCGCGATAACGTCGCCAGTTTTTCGATTTCTTGTCGTTCGATACTCATTAAAATATTCCGTCTGTCAGTAGCGGTTTCTAGAAGGTCTGCTGCGACTACTAGAAAGGCCGTAAGGTACCATAAATGGTCTTGTCAGGTTAAGGGGGCGTGATTGATTAAAGGCCTATTTGTCAGGCTTTTAAAAGAGTTTTTTATGAATCACAGCAACTTTAGGCAGGATTGACTAGAATCCTATAAAAATACGCCGAATGACTCAGTGAGCGCTTGCTCTGCCACTCTGCCACTGTTAAATTTAGCGATTATTTTGCAGCGGGTTGCTGTTGGCTCAAAGGCTTGGTCCGAGCGACCAATTTTAAAGGAAATATAACTAGATGTTCAAAAAACTCCGCGGCTTTTTCTCCAGCGATCTGTCAATCGACCTTGGAACTGCAAATACCCTGATCTATGTTCGTGAGGAAGGTATAGTTCTCAACGAACCTTCGGTTGTTGCCATCCGGCAACATCTCGGACAGAAAATTATCGAAGCTGTTGGTGTTGATGCCAAGCGCATGTTGGGTCGTACGCCAGGTAATATCACTGCGATTCGGCCACTGAAAGACGGCGTTATCGCCGATTTTCAGGTCACTGAAAAGATGCTCCAGCACTTTATCAAAAAGGTTCATGCCTCAAGCTTTGTTCCCCCTAGTCCTCGCGTTCTTATCTGTGTGCCCTGTATGGCAACGGAAGTGGAGAAGCGTGCGATTAAAGAGTCTGCCTACAGTGCCGGTGCTCGCGAAGTCTATTTGATTGAAGAGCCGATGGCTGCGGCGATCGGTGCCGGCATGCCGGTTGAAGAAGCGGTTGGTTCAATGGTTGTGGATATAGGTGGTGGTACCACTGAGATTGCCATTCTGTCCCTCAATGGGGTGGTGTTTTCTGATTCTGTGCGGATTGGTGGCGATCGCTTTGATGAGTCCATCGTTAATTTTGTGCGTCGCAATTACGGCAGCGTTATTGGTGACAGTACTGCTGAGCGCATCAAGATGGAAATCGGTGGCGCCTACCTGAGCAAAGAGGTTCGTGAGATTGATGTCCGCGGTCGCAATCTTGCCGAAGGTGTTCCTAAGAGCTTTACCTTAAATAGCGATGAAATTCTTGAGTCTCTGCAAGAGCCGTTGGCCGGCATTGTTCAGGCGGTAAAGCGTGTGCTCGAGCAGTCGCCGCCAGAGCTGGCATCGGATATTGCTGAGACCGGTATTGTCTTGACTGGCGGTGGTTCGATGTTGCGCGATCTCGATCGTCTGCTGACAGCTGAGACCGGCCTGCCGGTTATTCTTGCTGAAGATCCACTGACCTGTGTTGCGCGTGGCGGTGGTGTGGCACTGGATATGATGGATAGCAGCAAGATAAATTCGTTAACTTTTTAAATTTGTGAGTTGCCGCTGGCGCCTTAGTCTCCTAGCTACTCAAGAATACTCAGGAGAGGGTGTATGAAAAACGTATTCAATCGATCATCTACCCTCCTGAGAAAGTTTCTCACGGTTAGCCTTGTCGCCGTCCTGTTGATGCTCGTAGATAATTTCACCCCCTGGCTAAAGCCAGCGTACAGTGCTGCCGATAATCTTGTTCGCCCACTCTACTTGATTGCCAATATCCCACTGCGCGTTCAAGAGTGGAGTGCCAGCAGCCTAACGCCGCGCTCGGAAATCGAGAGCGACAATCTGCGGCTCAGCAAAGAGAGCCTTATCTATCATGGTCAGTTGCAGCGCATGTCTGATCTGGCTGCAGAAAATATGCGTTTGCGCCGCCTACTCAATGCCACTGAGTTGGTTCAGGATAGTGTCCTGGTTACTGAGGTGATCGGCGTCTCCGCAAATCCACTGAGCCATACTTTAACCATTGATCGCGGCACCGCAGATGGTGTCTTTGTCGGGCAGCCGCTGCTCGATGCGGAAGGTTTGATGGGGCAAATTATTGAGGTACACAAACGCCATAGCACGGCGCTGTTAATTACCGACAGCAATCATGCATTGCCAGTGCAGGTTTTACGCAATGGCTTGCGCTCTATTGCTGAGGGTCGCGCTGAATATAACCGGTTAAATCTTAAGTTCGTCTCGCCCACTGCAGATATTCGCGAGGGTGACAAATTGGTCAGTTCAGGTCTTGGGGGGCTCTATCCTGCGGGCTATCCGGTTGGCACAGTACTGAGTATTGTTAGTGTGCCCGGTGATAATTTTCTAAAAATCGATATTGATCCCTCTGCTGAAATCGATCGCAGCCGTCACCTATTACTTCTTTATACCTCTCGCGACAACGCCGCGGATGCGGTCGAATAATGGAATCTGACAATCGTGGCATCGCGGTTTGCCTGACGCTTATTCTTGCAGTGGTACTCAGTTTGATGCCTCTGAGTGGCGATTGGATTGTTTGGAAGCCGAACTTTCTTTTACTGACGGTTATGGCTTGGGTCATGCGTTGGCCTGACGGCGTAGGGATTTTTTTTGCCGCTTCGGTTGGGCTGTTGGCGGATATTCTGCTGCGTATGTCCCCGGGTCATTCGGTAATCGTCTTTGCGCTCTGTGCATTCGCTCTCGCACTGATCAGTCGCTGGGCTAAATACCTCTCGATGCTGCAGCGCATGCTACTGGTGGCACTGATTATTTCTTTGGTCGCCATGTTCGAGGCGGTCCTATTTATACTTTACGGTCGTCCTTCTGGGATTGAGTATCTACCGATGAAAATTCTCTTATCGATGCTTGCGTGGCCATTTATTGATCGTTTGGTTGCCCGCATGCAGCCCAGGAGAGGTTGAGCTCTATCAATGTCCAAGCCTAATGCTAATCTCATTCTTGCCTCTGCATCACCGCGCCGCAGTGAACTACTGCGTCAGATTGCGGTGCGTTTTTCTATTTTGGTGGCTGATATAGATGAAACCAGGCAGGGTGATGAGTCACCCGCAGACTACGTTTCACGACTGGCGCTGGAGAAAGCGCGAGCTGGATACAGTCGTCAGGATAAGGATACAACGCTGCCCAGTCTTGGTGCGGACACTATTGTGGTCTGCGACGGACAGATTTTCGGTAAGCCCAGAGATCAGTTAGATGCAGCTGCAATGCTAATGGCACTATCTGGTAGAATTCATACAGTCATGACCGCGGTTGCGGTCTCCCAGGGTCCATGCTCTTCCAGTCGCCTAACAAAAACTCTGGTTCGTTTTCGCACAATTAGTCAATCCGAGTGTCAGACTTATTGGCAAACCGGTGAACCCCAAGGCAAAGCGGGAGGCTACGCTATTCAGGGGCGTGGGGCAGTGTTCGTTGATCACTTGGAGGGCAGTTACAGTGGTGTGGTCGGCCTGCCGTTGCGCGAAACTGCCGAGATTCTCGGCGAGTTTGGTATACCTGTATGGACGTCGGAGCCCTTATCTTAGATTTAAGAGCTCATTTTAAAAGCTCATTTTAAGAGCTTAGATTTAAGAGCTTAGATTTAAGAGCATTCACGCAGTACAAAATGGAAAAACGATGAGCCAGGAACTGCTAGTCAATATTACGCCCATGGAAACTCGAGTGGCTCTAGTCGAGAATGGCGTGCCTCAAGAAGTTTGTGTTGAGCGCAACAACAAGCGTGGTCTGGTAGGTAATATTTATAAAGGTAAGGTGGTGCGAGTGCTGCCAGGTATGCAGGCCGCATTTGTCGATATAGGCGAGACGCGCACGGCCTTTTTACATATAGATGATCTGCTGCCGCGGAAAACTAAACTCAACGCCACTGATACCGGTGAGCCAGATATTCGCAAACTCTTGCATGATGGTCAGCAGATAGTCGTCCAGGTGATTAAAGATCCCGTGGGTACCAAAGGTGCGCGTTTGTCGGCGCAGCTGTCTGTGGCGTCACACTATTTGGTGTATATGGTTGAAGGGAAGCATCTTGGCGTCTCTCAGCGTATCGAGTCTGAGAGTGAGCGTGAGCGGTTAAAGCTTATGCTCAGCACCATTGTCGATGAAGTCTCCGCGGAAGAGGGTGTCAAAAACCCTCTCTCCGGTGGTTATATTCTGCGGACCGCGGCCGATGGAGCTGAGGAAGCAGAGCTGCGTAATACCGTACGATTTTTACGACGCCTGTGGCAGGATATTCTGCAGCGTAAAGTTAACGCTAAAGCCCCCAGTTGCCTCTATGAAGATCTACCTCTCTATAAGCGTGTATTACGCGATATGGTCGGCACTGAGGTGGAGAAAATTTGCGTTGATTCCCGTGAGGTCTTCGATAAGCTGACGCACTTTGGCAATAAATTTAATCCGGATATGGTGCGCTTGCTGGAGCACTATCCTGGTGAGCGGCCACTGTTTTATATGCATGGTATCGAGGAGGAAATTGCCAAGGCACTGCAGCGCAAGGTGATGCTCAAGTCTGGCGGCCATGTAGTCTTTGATCAGACCGAGGCGATGTCGACCATAGATGTTAATACAGGCGCATTTGTTGGTCATCGCAATCTTGAAGAAACGATCTATAAAACCAATCTTGAAGCGGCAGCAGTGATTGCTCGGCAGATGCGGATGCGCAATCTCGGTGGCATTATTATTATCGACTTTATTGATATGCACAGCGCTGAGCATCGCCGTCAGGTGTTGCGGGCACTGGAAAGGGCCTTGGCGCGAGATCCGGTCAGAACAACAATTTCTGGTGTGACCGAACTCGGATTAGTGCAGACTACTCGCAAGCGCACCAGTCAAAGTCTTGGGCAGATACTCTGCGAAGAATGTCCCACCTGTTTTGGTCGAGGCTATGTCAAATCTGCCGAGTCTATGAGCTATGAAATTTTACGCGATATTTTGCGCGTAGCGCGGGCCTACGAATGTGACAATCTGCGAGTATTGGCATCGGCCCCGGTAATTGAAAGGCTAACTGATGAAGATTCCAGTCAGGTGGCAGATTTAGAATTGTTTATTAACTGTACCATTCAGTTTAGAGTCGAGAGCCTCTATGCTCTTGAACAGTTTGATATTATTCCGGTTTAAAAAACAGTGGCTATTGAAAGAACAGTGACTATGGCGAGTTTGGGTACAGCATTAAAGACGTCGATGCGTTGGCTATGGCTGACGCTCGCGCTGCTGATTATAGGCACCGTTATTCTAGTGGTGATCGGTCGCCAGACAATTGCCTATGTAGACAGTGTCCGCGAGCCTGTTGAGCAGTTCCTTGCGGAACAGATCGGCTTGCAGGTAGACCTCGGTGAGATGCGCGGTGAATGGCCTCGTCTAGTACCGATTATTGAAGTCGATCGGCTATCCATTTCTGCTGCTAGTGAAAGTCCCATGCTTAGCTTAGAGGGCGCCCGAGCCGATCTAGACCTATTTAATAGCCTGCTGCATGGCTCTCCGATCTGGCGCGAGCTTGTTGTCGCTAAGTTAGCGCTTACGTTAGTTGAGAGCGAAGCTGGTCGTTGGAGCCTCAAAGGTTTTAGCGATGGAGGAAATACTGATTTAAGTTTGATTCTTGACCCTCTTACCTATAGTCGCTTAATTCGTTTTGATGACGTGCAAACGACACTGGAGTTTTACTCTGGGAAGAACATGGTGCTTAGTGCTCGCAATGTGGCTATGGAGAACTATCAAGATTTCCACCGTGCTGAGCTCAGTGTGAGCCTTCTAGATGATGTTCAGTCTCCCGGTGAGCAGGCGGATACGACTGAGAGTCCAGCTTATCTACTAATCGAAGGTCAGGGTGACCTAGCGGATATAGAAAGTTTATCTGCCGAAGGTTATTTCCGCTTTGATGACTTTAATCTCTCCGAGCCACTGGCTGATCTGGTTCGCTCATTAATGCCTGAGTTGTTCGCTAATCTTCCCGATTTTAAAGCCAACGCTCAGGGTGAAATCTGGGTTGCCCTTCATCCCGGAGGCTCGGTAGATTTCGAGGGTGATCTTGCTGTGGGTGAAGTGCCCCTAAACTGGCTGGCGGATGTGCCACCGGTTACCGAGATAAAAACCGAGGTTACGGGCTGGTATACCCCAGGCTCTGATTGGGGTGCGCGGTTACAAGGGTTCAGTTTCAGTTGGTCAGATACATCCATCGAACCACTCAATCTAGTGTTTAATCAGCGCCTTGGTTCTCAGTGGCACGATTTTGATCTGTCGGTGAATCATCTTGATCTGACGCTGATGACAGAGTTGCTCTATACCACCCGTATTGCAGACCAAAAAATCCTCGATATTGTCGACAGGTTAAAACCTCAGGGGATGGTTGATGCCTTGACTCTGGGGCACAACGAAATTGGCTATTACGCCTCGGCCAATCTTCAGGGCTTGGGCGTTGCTGCATGGAAAAAAGCGCCAGGGGTAAAGGGGCTGGATGGCTATTTAGAGGTCTATGGCAGCCATGGGTTGTTGTCTGTGGCCGACACCAATGGCTTTGAGGCACTCTTTCCTACGGTTTATAAAGATTACCAGAGTATCGAAAAAGCGCAGGGAACGATTAATTTTTCTTGGGATGAGGCTGACAAGCAGCTGAGGTTGCGCAGCGATGTTATGCGTGCTGAGTTAGATGCAGGCGTTGCTTCAATACTTTTTTCTATCGAACAGCCGATTCCAGCAAAGGACAATCCGCCCTCAGTTAGCCTGTTGATTGGTGGCCGCGATCTAGATCCCAAAATGCGCAACAAATATCTGCCTTACCGCATGCCAGGACAGCTGCGAAAATGGTTAGAGGAGTCGCTTTTGGATGGCCATGTTGATGAGTTTGGGTTGCTTATTCGCGCTCAGCCGCCGCGGTTCGAGCCGTTAGCTAAAACGACTCAGTTAATGGTTAAAATGAGTGGTGCGGATATTGATTATGATCCTAAATGGACCGGTCTTCGCGACGCTAAAACGCTGGTGCTGGTGGACGATATTTTCACTGAGGTTGAAGTCTATTCTGGCGCTCTTGGCGATACTGCTATCAGCAATGCCAAGGTTGTCTACGACAGATTCGGTCCTAATCGAGCTCCGGCTATAACGGTTGCCGCGGAGGTTGAAGGGGATCTTAGTGCCGCCATGACTCTGTTGACAGAGTCGCCACTACAGAGTCGCCTAGGTGCATTAACAGGTTGGGACTACGGTGGCAAAATGGTCAGCCAGTTGGATTTATTGATTCCCTTGCCCGGATTGCCTCCAGCTCAGCCGACAGTCGTTACAGAGGTTCTGGAGCCTCAGTACAATGTCACTGCAATCTTGGATAATGGTTCCCTGGCTATTCCGGGGGGGCCAATTAGTGTCGAGGAGATTAATGGTCAACTTAATTTCTCTCTTGGCGAGGGCCTTTATGGTAATGAAGTAAGTGCTAACTTTTGGCGGCGACCAATTTTAGCAGAGCTATATAAGAGTGGCGACGATCAGAAAATTGCTGTGACCGGCACACTTCTACCAGAGAGTTTAAGTCAGTTGGTGGATTTCCCTTGGCCAGAGGTGGTTCAGGGGGTCGTTGCTGTTGACGGTCTGATCACCATTCCAGGTGCCGAGGATCAGCAGGTCGCAGCAGAGCCTATCACCCTACAGATAAACAGTCAGCTTCAGGGAGTCCGATTGGACCTGCCCCAGCCACTGATGAAAACTGCGACGGAATCTCAAAATCTCAGTATGACACTTTCATTTACCCCGGAATTTGAGCGCCTAAAAGCGACACTTGGCGGGCGATCTGAGAGCTTGGGGAAGGGCGCCGATCTGGATTTCGATCTGCGTTTTAATAAGTCTGGCCTGAGTGGCGCCCATATAAGTTATGACCGTGATCAAGAAGAACCGCAAACGGGTATTGTGCGGGTATCAGGGCATTTGCCAACGGCTGACTTCAAGCTGTGGCAGCCATTAATCGGTCTTTTTCAGCGATCTGGGTCTGCGGAAAAAGTCAGCTGGGAACCTATTTTTGATTTACGTTTAGATCAGATGGATCTTACTAGTTTGCAGTTAAAGGATATTCAAGGTGTCGCTTCCCTCCGCGATGGCATCTTGGACATGAATTTCGTCACTGACTTGGCCGATGGCCAGTTGCTGATGTCGACGGCGGATGCAAACCAAGTTCCCGTATTGAATTTAACGCGGCTGACGGTTCCCGGCGTATTGTTGGAAAAAGGCGTAAACGAGACTGCTATTGATCCAAGGCAGTTTATCGCTCTTGATTTATCTGTGGATCGATTGCAGATTGCGGATGAAGAATGGGGCTCGATTGGGTTTAAGTTGCGTCCGGAAGTTTCGGGAGCAGCCTTTACTCAAATTAGAGGCAACCTATTGGGTCTGCAGCCGGGACTTTTTGATAGTCAGCCGGCAACTGAATTTTTCTGGGGTTTCGACGGAAGTGACTATACCAGTCGTTTGGTGGGCCCTGTAGGTATTGGCAATATTGAAGAATTTCTCGGTTTGGGTCTGAATGTCCCCAAGGTTGTTGACAGCGAATCTGGACGTTTCGTATTTGATCTTGCTTGGCAAGATCAGCCATGGAATGTGTCCCGTGATAATCTCACTGGCGAGTTTCTGGTCGAGTTAAAAGAGGGCAGCTTTTATCGCTCTACTGGCGGCGCGGGCGCGGCGTTAAAAATGGTTAGTCTGGTAAATTTCGCCAACTGGCTGCGGCGTTTGAAATTGGATTTCTCTGATGTCACTGGGCAGAATCTCAGTTATAACGAACTCAGCGGTACCTTGGAATTTGATCAGGGGTTAGCGCGCTTTAAGCAGCCTCTTAGAATGGATATGCCGTCTGGACGAATGAGTATGGACGGCGAGTTTGATCTGCTCAATGAAGCGGTAGAGGCCCGTTTAGTTGCAACATTGCCTGTGGCAACTAATCTTCCCTGGGTAGTGGCGCTATTAGGCGGGCTTCCGGCAGCCGCTGGAGTCTATGTGACCAGCAAGCTAGTGGAAAAGCAGGTTGATCGTCTATCGAGCATTAGCTACACACTATCTGGCCCCTGGGATGACGTAGAGGTCGCAGTGGATCGTATTTTTGCCGCCGATTTAGGGAGTAAGGATGCCGGGCGATCTAAAGCGGACGCGGAAGTAAAGCGAGTTCTTGAGAATGAGCAATAATAGGTCCTTTATCGCCGCAGCTGTTCAGTTGCGGCCGCAACAGTCCTTGCAGCAGAATCTAGCGGCGGCAGGCGCACTGATTGAGCAGGCGGCAGAAGCTGGCAGTAGACTGGTGGTATTACCGGAAAACTTTGCCTATCTTGGGCGCAAAGATCTTACTGAGGTGGGTTTGGCAGAGCAGTCTATGGGGCCGGCCTATGAATTCCTCGCCAAACAGGCTCAGCGCCACAGTGTTTGGTTGGTCGGTGGCACCGTGCCTGTGAGTGATGCTAATTTATCAAAGCCTTTCGCCCGTTCATGGTTATTTGATCCCCAGGGCCATTTAGTCCAGCACTACGACAAAATTCATCTGTTTGATGTTGATGTGCCGACATCCAAAGAGGGCATTTTACAGCAGGCGACATACCGTGAGTCAGACGATTATCGCAGTGCTGCGACTGTAGTAGTTGCAGAGACTGACCCCTGTCGGCTGGGTATGAGCGTCTGCTATGACCTACGTTTTGCGGAGCTGTTTCGTCAGTTGGGTGACGCCGATGCTCAGGTTGTCGCAGTGCCGGCCGCCTTTACGGCAGCCACAGGTCGCGACCACTGGGAGCTTTTATTGCGGGCGCGGGCGGTGGAAAATCAACTATTTGTGATTGGTGCCAATATGGTTGATCGCGACCATCCACGCCGCGGTCTCTGGGGCGGTAGTGCGATTGTTGATCCCTGGGGAAACGTATTGGCCCGAGTTGATGATGAGGCTGGGGTAGCGATTGCCGAGATTAATTTAGATCGACTGGATGAGATACGTGCCAAAATGCCGGTTGCCCAGCATCGCAAGCTGGATCTGTAACGTCTCGTCTATTCGCTGAGTTGGCGCAGATAAGCGAAGATTTTCTTACTCGCTGTGGGCGCCTTTTTCAATTCGACCTCTCTTGCGGCTTGGCGCTGAAGATTACGCAGCTGTTGTCGATCGGCGGTGGGATATTTCTCCATCAGCTCTTCGATTACCGGATTCCCCTGGCTGATTAACCGGTCGCGCAATGTTTCAAGCTGCATAAAATGCTGTCTGTAGGTCTGCGACTGGTGGTCCATTCGATCCAGTGTCTCATGGATAAAGCTGATATCTGCGGTGCGCATAAGTTTGCCAATGTACTGCATTTGGCGGCGCTTGCCCTCGCGATTCTTTAAGCGCCGTGCCTCGGTTATCGCATCCTTTAAATTGTCTGGAAGATTGAACTTGGCCAGTTGTCCTTGAGGCATTTCAACAAGCTTGCTGCCCATATCTTGCAGAGCATGGCTGTCGCGTTTAAGTTGCGATTTGCTAACCAGATCTTCTTCGCTGTTGTCATTATCACTATTTTTTTGAATATCAGAATCGGTCATTAGCTGTAAAACACCGTAGCAAGCCCAAGAAAGGAGACAAAACCGACTATATCGGTAACTGTCGTCAAAATCACCGAGCCAGCAAGGGCCGGATCAATTTTTAAAGAGCGCAACATGATTGGTAGCAGAGTACCTGCGACTGCTGCTGCGACTAAGTTAATGGCCATAGCAGCAGCAATCACCAGTGCTATAGTCCAGTCGTCAAACCACACTGACACTATGGCGCCCATGACTATCGCCCAAAGCATGCCGTTGAGTGCGCCAACGGCGAATTCTTTACTTAGTAACCATTTGAAGTTGTCTCGCTCGATTTGTCCCAATGCCATACCGCGAATAACCACGGTTAACGTTTGACTGCCGGCAACGCCGCCCATGCTGGCAACGATCGGCATCAAAATAGCCAGGGCAACGACCTTTTCCAAGGTGGCCTCAAACAGGCTGATCGCCGAGGAGGCAAGAATCGCGGTAAGTAAATTGAGTCCCAGCCACAGGGCGCGACGTGGTGCGGTTCGGCTGATGGAGGAAAACGTATCCTCGGTGTCGCTGAGACCCGCCATGGCCAAGAGGCTGTGATCGGCGTCTTCAACAATCACATCAACCACATCATCAATGGTGATTCGTCCAACCAGGTGGTGTTGATCGTCAACCACTGGCGCTGAGACCAGATCTTGGCGCTGGAACAGCTGCGCTACATCGGAGTCAGTAAGGTTCACATGAATCGCCTCAACTTCGGTGTTCATGACTTCGCGAACTGAGGTGTTAGGGCTTGAGGTAAGCATTTTACTCAGGGGCAATGTACCTAGAAAGGTGTCATTGCGACTAACCACAAACAGGTTGTCAGTGATATCTGGGAGCTCTTCGAAGCGGCGTAGGTAACGCAGTACTACATCCACGGTAATATCCGGGCGCACCGTGATCACTTCGGTGTCCATCAATCCACCAGCTGTGTCTTCACTATAAGTGAGTACTGACTCTACTCTCAGTCTGTCCTGCACAGACATGGCTTTGAGGACTTCTGGAATAACCCGGTCTGGCAGCTGCTGCAGAATATCAACTATATCATCGACATCGAGACCTTCGGTGATCGAGGCAACCTCTGCGCCATCCATCTGGTTGAGGAACTCGAGCTGAATATCGTCGGAGAGTTCTTGAAGCACTTCACCCGATATCTCGGGATCAACGATCTCCCAGAGGATATTGCGCAGGTGCGGCGGTGCAGTTTCTAGTTGGTGTGCGATATCTGGCGGCGAGAGATTATTGAGGATATGTCGCACCGGATTCAAGGTGCCGGAGTCAATGGCGCTGCCAAGCTTGGCCAAAAGGCTGTTATCGTTATTGTTCATACGTCGCTCCCTTGGCTGGGCTGAGACACTTCAGCGCGGCTATTCTAACCAGCTAACCGAGATATCGGTAGTTTTAACTGATAAGTCAGTGCAAACAGTCATTAAGAGCGGAACAGATTACTCACCTTCACCAAAGTAGTTAGCCAGTAGTTCGCTAATAGCAGCCTGTGCCTCATGCTCATCTTCACCATCGAATTCAAAGATCAGGCTGGTACCTTTGCTGGCAGCCATTAGCATTAGCGACATAACGCTTTTTGCATCGACTAATGGTTCTTGTTTGCCGGTGCGGATAGCACAGCCAAAGCGCCCGGCGGTACTTGCCAGCTTGGTTGCTGCTCTGGCGTGAAGGCCGAGTTTGTTGATGATGTCGAGCTGGCACTGAATCAAGATGAAAGCTCTTTGTGGGTTACCTGAACAAATGGATGCACTGAAGAGAAGTGCTCGTGCAATCTATTCGCCAGATAGACAGATCTATGTTGTCCGCCAGTACAGCCGATTGAAATAGTTAAATAGCTACGATTATTGCCCTGAAATTGGGGAATCCAGCGAGTTAGAAAACCAATAATATCAGCCAGCATAGAGGCTACTTCAACCTGGCTCTCGAGAAACTCGATGACCCCCGCATCTTCGCCAGTTTGACTTTTTAGTTGGGCCTTCCAGTATGGGTTGGGTAGACAGCGCACGTCGAAAACAAAATCCGAGTCTGAGGGGACACGATTTTTAAAGCCGAATGACTCAAACAGAATCGACATATGTTCGGGCTGCTTTGGCACGATGGTGTTTTTAATCAGGTCGCGCAATTGATGCAGTGTCAGGCTTGAGGTATCCACAGAACGGTCGGCAATATCGCTGATTGGACTGAGAATTGCCTTTTCCAGTTCAATGGCTTCTTTGAGGCCGATAGTGTCGGTGCTCAGTGGATGACGCCGCCGGGTTTCACTGTAACGGCGCAGTAAGTCCGAGCGGTGTGCGTAGAGGAACATCACATCCACATCTACACCATCTCGTTCAATCGACTTTAGGATAGCAGGGATTTTATTTAGATCGCCTACGAGATTGCGCGCATCTATACCCACGGCGACATTCAAGGTCTGATGGTTGCTGTTCTCATTGAGCTGACTAATCAAATGCTCAAGCAATGTGGCAGGTAGGTTATCAATACAGGTAAAACCCACGTCCTCAAGAATATTGAGAGCTGAGGTTTTGCCGGACCCAGAGTGACCGCTGATAATAACTAGGCGCATGCTCAGGCTGCGCGCTCGAGTTGCAATGCGGTGGTGTAGAGTTCTTCACTGCTGCTGCACTGGCGTAGAGACATTCGCGAATTGTCATCCTGCATAATCGCGGCAACTCTAGCCAAGGTAGCAAGGTGCTCTTCGTTTTGCTCTTCGGGAACAATAAGAGCAAAGATCAAATCTACCGGTTGATCGTCCAGAGAGCCGAAGTCGATAGCTTGTTCTAGTTTGATCAGGCAGCCGTGTATACGATTAAACCCGGCCACACGGCAATGGGGAATGGCGACACCTTCACCAATGCCAGTGCTGCCAAGGCGCTCACGGGCGACCAAGTTGTGAAACAAGTTTTCAGCCTGATCGCCATCGCCACCAAGCTGCTCGGTGACAAAGGTCGAAAGATTCTCCAGTACGCGTTTTTTACTGCCGCCAGGAATGCCGCACTGGGTCAATTGTTGAGTGAGTATGTTCTTGATCTTCATGGACGGGTTTAACGGCCTCGGTGCTTCTCTTTGTATTTAATCAGTTGACGATCAAGCTTGTCAGTCAGTGAGTCAATCGCTGCGTAAAGGTCTTCGTGTTGAGAATTGGCGAATAATTCTGCTCCGCTGACATGGACTGTCGCTTCTGCGTTTTGAGATAGTTTTTCAACGGTCAGGATAACCGAGGTGCTAGTGATTTGTTCGTAGTGTCGTTCGAGTTTGGCAAACTTGTTGTTGACGTATTCTCTTATTGCCTCGGTGATTTCCAGATGATGTCCGCTAATGGTTAGTTGCATTCAGTACTCCTTCGTTTCACATGATTAAAATCTTTTACGCTGACTAGAGGAGGGGATACCCAGACTCTCTCGATATTTGGCCACTGTTCTACGTGCGACTTGGATGCCTTGCTGTTCAAGCATAGAAGTCAGTTTGCTATCGCTGAGTGGCTTTTCCGGTTGTTCTGCCCCGATCAGCTCTTTAAGAATAGCGCAAACTGCTGTCGATGAACACTCCCCACCGCCAGCAGTACTCACATGACTAGAAAAGAAATATTTAAGCTCGAATATACCCTGAGGTGTGGCTAAATATTTGCTTGTGGTGACCCGAGAAATCGTCGACTCGTGGAGTTCTAGCTTGCTGGCAATATCGGATAAAACCATGGGCTTCATGGCGACCGGGCCATGGTCAAGAAAACCTCGCTGCAGTTCGACGATGGTCATTGCTACGCGCATCAATGTTTCATTGCGACTCTCAATACTGCGCAGAAACCATCTTGCTTCGGCAAGATTATCTTTTAAAAATTGATTTTGGTCACTGCTGTCTGAACGCTTGATCAAAGATGAGTAGGAGTCATTGATGCGCAGGCGAGGCATATTGCTGTCATTGAGTTTCACTCTCCAGCGACCTTTTATTTTTTCTACGTAGGCGTCTGGGACTATATATTCAACGTCATTGCTACTGAGTGACTCGCCGGGGCGGGGATTTAAACTGCGCACAAGTTGCAGGGCACCCTGGAGTTCGTTTATCTCCAGTCCGGTTTTTTTCGCCAGACGGGCGCTGTCCACGGAGGCGATATCTTGTAAAAAACCATCCACCAGATGCTTGGCCGATTGTAAGTATTGGGTCTCTGGAGATAACTGATTAAGCTGAATTGTTAGGCACTCACTGATGCTTCGAGCAAATACACCTGGAGGATCAAATTGCTGCAGTCGATGTAATACGGCCACCAGCTCATCTTCATGGAGTTGGTCTTCAATATCGTCGTAGTGAATATGTGCAGTAATTTCGTTGAGTTCGGCCGCGATAAAACCGGAGCTGTCGATGGAGTCGATAAACGCTGAGGCGATCTCTCTGTCGCGATCGGAAAAGGGCGTTAGATTAAGTTGCCACTCGAGATGTCCCTGAAAGGATTCTGTAACCTGAAAGACCTGCTCTAGATTGACTTCGCCACCACTACTAGCAGCCGTTGTCGGCGGGCTATATACATCGTCCCAGTTAGCGTCTACCGGCACATCCTTGGGTATTTCATCGTTCCATTCGTATTCGGGGTTTTGCTCGCTATTGCGCTCAGCTTCTGCGACCTGATTACTCTCGCTGGTGGTCGGATTGGCATCCTGTCCCGGTGACTCAGGAATATCCTCGTCCATTTCCAGTAGTGGGTTGCTGTAGAGTTGCTCGATCATCTCCTGGCGTAAGTCCAGCGTCGACAGCTGTAAAAGACGAATAGCCTGTTGCAACTGAGGGGTCATTGTCAGTTGTTGGCTGATCTTAAGCTGAAGGCCTTGGCGCATACGGAAAAATTTGTTTTTGTATAGAGATCTGCAAGTTTAGTGCCAATTCTATGCTGCTTGCAATGGACTATTTACCCGAGAGGTTGATTTTGGTGTTCTTTTCAGCATTTGAGAGGGTCAGTCAGTCACTTCTTTCGAGGTTTTATTAAACTGTTGAAAGAAAAGTTATGAGAAAGACGCCAGTGATTATAAAGGGCTAATACTAAAGCGTGAAGTTTTCACCAAGGTAGGTTTTGCGCACTTGGCTATTGTTGAGTATATCGCTAGTTGTTCCTTCGGCGATCACATGGCCCTCGCCAATAATGTAGGCATGCTCGCAGATATCCAAAGTTTCACGGACATTATGATCGGTAATCAGAACCCCAATACCGCTGTCGCGAAGGTGGCGAATAATCTGTTTGATATCGGTAACCGAGATCGGATCGACTCCAGCAAAGGGCTCGTCGAGCAGAATAAACTGTGGATCCGCCGCCAATGCGCGGGCAATTTCAACTCGTCGTCGCTCACCGCCGGACAGGCTCATGCCTTGGCTTTTCGCCAAATGAGAAACGTGAAACTCGCGCATCAATTCCTCGGCTCGCTGAACACGTTGCTTGCGGTTGAGCTCTTTACGGGTTTCTAAAATCGCTAAAATATTGTCTTCAACGCTGAGTTTACGAAATACCGAGGGTTCTTGGGGCAGATAGCCCAGTCCGCGACGCGCCCGGCCGTGCATGGGCAGGGAGGTTATATCGTCGCCATCTATTGTGATCGCACCCTTATCCTGTGCCACAAGACCAATAATCATATAAAAACAGGTGGTCTTACCGGCTCCATTGGGCCCCAATAGGCCGACAATTTCACCCTGCTTGACGCTAATGGAGACATCTTTGACCACCGGACGTTTGCCGTAGGCCTTGGCCAAATTGCTCGCTTGTAAAGTCGCCATCAGGGCTTGGTCTCCGGGGCAGTGGAATCACTCTGCAGGGCAGAGGCTGGGATCACTAATTGAATGCGCTTCTGTTGGCCCTGATTATTGCCTTTGGCTTTCCAGGTCTCTTTGTTGATATCGTAGTCAATTGAGTCGCCCTTGATAATAGTGCCATTCCGGGACAGCATCGCATTCTGTTTTAGAACAAGCTTGTTGGTGGCGGGCATGTAGTCAATATGGTCAGCGCGGGCAATCATAGTTGCACCTTCAATTGTAGGTTTTTGCGTATAACTGGCGGGCTTGCCAGTGCACTCAATACGACTGATTTTATTGTCCTCAAGATGCAAGACGATCTGATCGGCTTCGATCAGCACGCTGCCCTGGCTGATCACAACATTGCCTCGATAGATTGTGCGGCCGGTTTTTTCATTGCGCTCGGCGTAGTCCGATTCAATAGAGATAGGTTGCTGACGATCATCGGGAAGAGCTAGGCATTGAGTGGCCAGCACGCTACTCAGGACAACTATCAGAATGGTTCTGCACCAGAGATAAGGCTGGGATAGATAATGCTGAGGTAAATAAGAAGGCTTAGCGAGGATCATGAGTTACTCTGACTTTGGATTGGATGACGACAGTGTCGTTGATCAGGTCAATTTTGAGCCCGGTACCGGACGCTTGACCCTGTGCGGAAAGTAGCTTGAATGGCTGGTCAGTGGTCGCAACACTGCTGTCGACTAAATAGGTCAAGCTGTCTGTAGTTAATTCCGCCAAACCCTCGGCAGTGGTAATCTGCCCCTGCACAGCATCCTGCAGGTCGAGCCTGCCGCTAGCACTGTCTAGAATCCCGCTATTGGCGGTCAGAGCCAAAGGGTGAGGTGTATTGCCCCGAGCTAAAAATCGCGGTTGCTGCACTTTTACTGTTGACTCCCCTTGGAAGAATTCGATACGCGGTGAGTCGAGGCTAAACTGCTCGCTGCCCAGCTGCGAAAAGCGACGGCTGGTGACGGCGGTCATATAGCTATCTGCCTGAGGTTTTTTGTTCATCTGGCTGCTAGTTTGACGTAGAAATGCTTCTGGAGGTGAGTCCCAAATAAGCACAAACCCGCCGATCATAAAGGCTAAAAATACAGCCAGCAGTGCCTGGTGAATCATTGATAAGCCGCCAGTATATCGTCCAACTTGCCCTGGGCCGCGAGAATCATTTCCGCGGCTTCGCGAACAGCGCCATTGCCACCACTGCGGCTGGTCTGCCATTTCGCCTTGGCTGCCACGGCGGCATTGCCATTGGCAACAGTGATGCCGAGGCCAACGCGATTGATCACAGCGAGGTCCGGCAGATCGTCGCCAATAAAGGCAATTTCATGGAGCTCGACCGACATATTTTGTAGCAGCTCATTGAGTGCGGTGAGTTTGTCTTCGCGCCCCTGCACTACCGGTTCCATGCCCAGCTCATCGGCGCGACGCTGCAAGAGTACGGAAACTCGCCCTGTGATAATGCCCACCTGAACGCCGCCACGCTGGAGTAACTTGATCCCCAGGCCATCTTGAATATCAAAAGCTTTGAGTTCTTCACCATTGTTGCCGTAGTAGAGGCGCCCATCGGTGAGCACGCCATCGACATCCACGAGCAGCAGTTTGATCTGCTTGGCGGCTTCGATTACTGCCTGATCTGTAGCGCTAATTATGGCTGCCTCAATATTGCTATGCATTACATGACCCCCGCACGCAAAATATCGTGCATATGCAGTACGCCAATGGGCGACTGGTGTTCATCCTCCACAATCAGCGCTGTAATAGAGCCGTCTTCCATTATTTTAAGTGCTTGGGCGGCGAGAATTTCGCCATTGATTGTCTTCGGGTTGGGAGACATAACATCGGCCATGGTGACATTGTTTATATCCACTTTGGCGTCGACTATGCGACGTAAATCACCGTCGGTAAATACGCCGAGTAATTTATTCTCATCGCTGACTACGGTGGTCATGCCAAAACCTTTCTCAGTCATCACTAGCAGTGCTTGATGCAGCGGCTCCGATGTCAGAACCCGTGGCACTTCAACATCCTTGTGCATAATGTCCGCTACTCGCAAAAGCAGCTTGCGGCCAAGGGCACCGCCGGGATGGGAAAACGCGAAGTCTTCGGCGGTAAAGCCGCGGGACTCGAGAAGGGCAATAGCCAGTGCATCACCCATGGCCAAAGTTACCGTGGTGCTTGTAGTTGGGGCCAGATTCAGTGGGCAGGCTTCGCTGGTTACGCTGACATCAAGATTGGCTCGCGCAGCTTGGGATAATACAGATTCGGGATCGCCGGTCATGCTAATCATGGGAATACCCAGACGCTTAATCAACGGCAGGATGGTAATCACTTCCGCGGTGCTGCCGGAATTTGAGATCACAATAACCACATCGTTTTTAGTGATCATACCGAGATCGCCGTGACTGGCTTCCCCTGGATGGACAAAAAACGAGGGCGTACCCGTACTGGCCAGAGTCGCAGCAATTTTGTTACCAATATGGCCGGACTTGCCCATACCGGTAACTATTACACGGCCCTCGCAGGCGAGCATGGTTTCACAGGCGGTGACAAAGCTGTCGTCGAGTCGATGCTGAAGCTCGGCAACCGCATCGGCTTCCATTTTGATGGTGCGCTGTGCCGAAGTAATAAAGTTTGTCGCGGTCATAGGTCGGTCACTTGGCTCGGGTGAATTGAGATGGAATTTCGGCATTATAATGGCAAATGCTTGGGTGGAGAACTGCAGCCTATCTAGTTGCCGACAATTGCCGGCCAGAGTACAACGTAATAGCCTATGTAACCTGCTACTAGAATCGCGCCGAGATACCGTGAAAGCACTGCGGGCAAGCCATTTCGCCTAGCTTTATTAAGCGCCAAGGCGACCATTGCAATAAGTAATAGAGTCATAATTGCAAGGCTGGCAAAGTCGCGGTTAAACACCATTGGCGAAATCATCATCGGCGAGATAATACCGGCGGCAGGCATCACTAACATCAGATTAAACAGGTTTGAACCGAAGACGTTGCCTATGGCGATATCGTGATGGCCGCGCATAGCGCTGACCACCGATGCTGCCAGTTCTGGCAAGCTGGTGCCTATGGCGACTACGGTGAGGCCAATAATTAGTTCACTGACGCCCAGGGACTGGGCGATGGTTTTGGCGCTCCACACAGTCACTTCGGCGCTGGCCAGCAGTACCGCCAATCCGACTATAAACCAGAGCGCAGCTGCGCCCATGGTGATATCAGGAATGTCTTCGCCGATTGCCACCTCTTCGGGGCTGACGTGGGTCTTTTTGTATCTAATGGCTATATACACCAGAGGAAAGATCAGGCCCGCTAGAATTGCACTCTCAATTCGGCCCAAATAACCGTCATAGAGGCAGAATCCCGCGATCGCTGTGATCACTAAAAGCACTGCGCCCTCTTGGGTGAGTAGATGTTTTTGTACCGGCGTAGGTGCAATCAACAGGGTTGCGCCGAGCACCAGGCCAATATTGGCCATGTTGGAGCCCAGGGCATTGCCTACGGCCAATTCTGCGGCATTGCTCAGAGCGGCATTTATCGACACCAGAACTTCTGGTGCTGAGGTGCCAATCGACACCACAGTAAGGCCAATAATTAGTGGTGAGATACCAAAGTTTCGGGCTGCGCCAGCACTGCCTTCAACAAACCGATCCGCTCCCCAGAGGAGTCCAAGAACACCAATCAGCAGCCCTAAAATCGGTATTAACATTGCGCCCATAAATTCTCCAAATTACCGCCTTGTCTGCGGCGGGTTCTATTTCTTCATAAGATCGGGGATGTTATAGTGCTGGACCTTTATTGTCAGCAAACTTACCGCAGAATATTGCATCGTACAAAACCATGCGTGCGTATCAGAATTCTCACTGCTGGACGATCCGGATGATTAATTTATGAGTGGCGTTTTTATGACCTTTAAAAAGTGGTTTTGCTTAGGATCACTGGCCTTGGCTGGTGTGATGGGATTTGTTTCGTTGAGTGCTGCGCAGGAAGATATGAGTGATCCGTACCAGCAGATTGAGCAGGTTACGGTTGAGCTTCTGAATACTATCGCAACACATCAGGATGGTTTCCCTGAGAACGAGAGAGCCTATTTCGATGGTTTAGATGCCTTGCTTCAAGACAGTATTGATTTTGCCTTTATTGCTCGCAATGTAATGGGCAGTTATCACAAGCAAGCCACTGAGGAACAACGCGCGAGCTTTGCTGCGACATTTCGTACCGGACTAATTGAAACCTATGGTCGTGGCCTGATCGGTTATGAGAATCAAGAAATTGTATTGGTCAAGGTTCAAGCGGTTCCTGAGGGGCAGCGTCGCTTGACGGTGAAGCAGGAAATCCGCAGCACTGACACGGTCTATCCATTGGAATACAGCATGGCGCGTAAAAAGACCGGTCAGTGGATGGTGGTCAATGTGGTGATTAACGGTATCAATCTGGGTAAAACCTTTCGCAATCAATTTGTTCAATCTGCCCAGCGCGCTGGTGGCGACATAGATCAAGTTATCAATGGCTGGTCATCTGAGAGCCTGTAAAAGATAGCCCTTAAAAGAAACCCCTGAGAAATTAATTCGCGAACTACCAATTAGCTTTGCGACGACAAAAGAGTGAGTTATGAATCCTGAAGATGTAAAAGCACTACTTGAAAACGCAATACCTAACTGTCAGTTTGAGGTTGTCAGCGAGGGTAGTCATTTCAATATCACTGCTATTGGTGAGGTCTTTGATGGAAAGCGTCCGGTGCAGCGTCAGCAGCTTATTTATGCCGCGCTAAACAGTGAAATTTCCTCTGGCGCCATGCATGCGGTCAATATGAAAATTTTCACCCCAAGCGAGTGGCAGGCCAAGGCCTAAAACGCTTCGTTTCTTTTCCCAGCTGGCGTTTCTCTACTCAAGGTTGTTTGATGGAAAAATTAAAGATTCAAGGCGGCGGACCGCTCAAAGGTGAAGTGTGGATTTCCGGCTCGAAGAATGCCGCTCTGCCGATTCTGTCGGCAACGCTGCTCTCTGAGGGTTTGGCCACTGTCTCCAACTTGCCGCATCTTCAAGATGTTACCACTACTATCGAGTTGCTCGGTAGCTTGGGGGTTACGGTGAGCATTGACGAGAAACTGCAACTAGAGGTGGACAACTCCACTTTGCACAGCGTCACTGCACCCTATGAGTTAGTCAAAACCATGCGCGCCTCAATATTGGTGCTAGGACCTTTGCTGAGCCGCTATGGCGAAGCCAATGTGTCATTTCCAGGTGGTTGTGCGATTGGCAGCCGCCCCGTGGATCTGCACCTGCGAGGGCTCGAAGCTATGGGTGCGACTATCGAAATCGATGAAGGCTATATCAAAGCACGCAGCAGTGGCCGCTTAGTAGGCTGCCATATTTTGATGGATGTTGTTTCGGTTGGCGCCACAGAAAACTTGATGATGGCGGCGGTTTTGGCTGAGGGTCAAACGGTGATTGAGAATGCCGCGCGGGAACCTGAGATTGTCGATCTGGCGAATTGTCTGAATGCTTGGGGCGCCGATATTCAAGGTATAGGTTCCGCTCGACTAGTCATTAACGGTGTCGAGAAAATTACGGGTGGCCACTTTAAAGTGATGCCAGACCGCATCGAGACTGGCACTTACTTGGCTGCCGCAGTTGCCACCCGCGGCAAGGTTAAAGTCACCCAGACTGATCCCTCTTCACTTGAAGCTGTGTTGTTAAAGCTCCAAGAAGCCGGTGCTCAGATAACTCAGGGCGAAGACTGGATTGAATTGGATATGCAGGGCAAGCGACCCAAAGCAGTGAATATTAAGACTGCCCCTTACCCTGCTTTTCCAACTGATATGCAGGCTCAGGTCACTGCGATCAATGCGGTGGCTGAGGGCACAGGCGTGGTGATTGAAACCATCTTTGAAAACCGCCTAATGCAGGTTCAGGAATTGAACCGTATGGGTGCAACAATCACCGTCGAGGGCAACACTGCGCTTGTGACCGGTGTTGAGCGGCTGAGTGCCGCTCCAGTGATGGCGTCTGATTTGCGCGCTTCCGCGGCGCTAGTAATAGCGGCACTGGTCGCTGACGGCGAGACCACAGTTGAGCGCATCTACCATATAGATCGCGGCTATGAATGTATTGAAGAAAAAATGCAGTTGCTCGGCGCCAAGATTAAACGAGTGACCAACTAATAGAGCTCTTTTAGCTCAGTAGACGTAAGCACTGAGCATAACGAATTGTAAAAAGCAGACAGGCTAATGACCCAGATAACCATCGCCCTAACCAAAGGGCGCATTTTAAAAGAGACCCTTCCACTTTTGGCTCGCGCCGGAATCGTGCCAGCAGAAGATGTCTTCACCAGTCGCAAACTGGTCTTTCCCACCAATCGTGACAATGTCAGGTTGATTATTTTACGAGGCTCAGATGTCACCACCTATGTCCAGTTTGGTGCTGCAGATTTGGGGGTGGCAGGCAAGGATATGCTCCTTGAGCATCAGGGAGACGGTTACTACGAGCCGCTGGATCTAGGGATAGCGCGCTGTAAATTGATGACCGCTGTGCCGGTGGGCACAACTCAGCAGCACAGCAGGCTGCGCGTTGCGACAAAATATACCAATGTAGCTCGGGAATATTACGCTCAGCAGGGCCGTCAGGCCGATCTGATCAAACTCTATGGGGCTATGGAATTGGCGCCGATACTGGATTTGGCTCAGGAGATTGTCGATATAGTAGACACAGGTAATACCTTGCGTGCCAATGGACTTGAGGCCAGAGATGAGATCGCCGAAATCAGCTCGCGTTTAATCGTCAATAAAGCGTCGATGAAAACCAAGTTCGCTGAGGTGCAGGGGATTGTCGATGCACTTAGAGAGGCGGTGGAGAACAACGCATGACAGTTTCTGCTGACAATTGCGCCATCAGTAAGCTATCTACCCGGGATGAGGGTTTTACTCAGACCCTGAGTGCTTTGATTGCTTGGGATATGGTGTCAGATACGGATGTAGAAGACGCGGTAATCGCGATTCTGCGCCAAGTCAAAGCTCAGGGTGATCAGGCGTTAATTGAACTGACTAATCGCTTTGATCGCCGTCAGGTCGAGGAGATCAGCCAATTAGAGATAGGTCAGGATCAGCTTCAGCAGGCCCTAGAGTCCATAGACTCGGAGACACGCAATGCCTTAGAGATAGCCGCAGAGCGTATCCGCGATTATCACAATCACCAAGAGCAGCCTTCTTGGCAGTACCAGGAAGCCGATGGTACGGTTCTCGGACAGCAGATTACGCCTTTGGATCGCGTCGGCATCTATGTGCCAGGTGGCAAAGCAAGCTATCCCTCATCCGTGTTAATGAATTGCATTCCAGCGCGGGTTGCTGGAGTGGACGAAGTCATTATGATGGTGCCCGCACCGGAGGGTGAACTTAGCCCCATGGTCTTGGCCGCAGCAGCCATAGCTGGTGTCGGTAAAGTGTTTACTATTGGTGGCGCCCAGGCAATTGCTGCTCTGGCCTATGGCACTGAGACTGTGCCCAAAGTAGACAAAATTGTGGGTCCGGGCAATATCTATGTGGCTACGGCTAAGCGCATGGTGTTTGGTTTGGTCGGTTTGGATATGGTTGCTGGGCCCAGTGAAATTATGGTGGTCTGCGATGGCGATACAGATCCGGATTGGATCGCCATGGATCTTTTCTCTCAGGCGGAGCACGATGAAGATGCTCAGGCGATCTTTGTCTCCTGGGATGCCGATTATATAGCTGCAGTTCACAGCAGCATGACGAATTTATTACCAGAGATGGAGCGCAGTGAGATTATTCGCCAGTCTTTGGCGCGCCGCGGTGCGCTGATTGAAGTGCGGGATGCTGATGAAGCGATCGAGTTAATTAACCGTATTGCTCCGGAGCACCTAGAACTATCTATTTCTGATCCTGAGGCTTGGCTGCCAAAAATTCGTCACGCTGGCGCTATTTTTATGGGGCGTCACACTGCCGAAGCATTAGGTGATTACTGTGCCGGCCCCAATCATGTGTTGCCAACCTCATCCACTGCGCGTTTTTCTTCGCCATTGGGTGTCTATGATTTTCAGAAGCGCAGCTCGCTGATTTTCTGTTCTGAGCAGGGTGCTTCTGATCTGGGTAGAGTGGCCTCGGTGTTGGGTCGCGGTGAGTCGCTGACAGCCCACGCGCGCTCTGCAGAATATCGTATTCGCGACTGATCCATAAATAGTCAGGATTAAAATCTAAGGCTAGAAAGTTAAGGCTAAAAAGTTAAGGCGAGAGACAAATATGAGTAAGTACTGGAGTGATTTTGTCGGCGGGTTAGAGCCCTATATTCCGGGTGAGCAGCCTGCTAATACCCATCTCACCAAGCTAAATACCAATGAAAATCCCTATCCGCCCTCGCCAGCTGTGATGCAGGCTATGAACGCAGCGGTGAATGAGGATTTGCGTCTTTATCCGCCGTCCAATGCCGACCAGCTAAAGCAGACTATTGCAGATTACTTTCAGCTGACGCCCGCGCAGGTGTTTGTTGGCAATGGATCTGACGAAGTTCTGGCCCATGTGTTCAATGGTCTGTTTCGTCAGGCACAGCCAATCTTATATCCGGATATTAGCTATAGTTTTTACCCAGTCTACTGCGGCCTCTACGATATTGAATTTAGCAAGGTGCCACTAGCAGATGATTACAGTCTCAATTTGGGCGACTACCGCCGTGCCAATGGCGGCATTATTTTCCCCAATCCCAACGCACCTACTGGCAGATTGCTAGGCCTTGAAGCGATCGAAGCCCTGCTCCAAAACAACAAAGATTCTGTGGTAGTAGTGGATGAAGCCTATATAGATTTTGCTGAGGCCGGATCTAGCGCAGTCAGCTTAATCGACCAATACGACAATCTGTTGGTTGTGCAAACCATGTCCAAATCTCGTTCATTGGCAGGTATGCGAATCGGTTATGCCATGGGTTCTACGCTGTTAATTGAAGGGCTTGAGCGGATCAAAAATAGCTTCAACTCCTATCCTCTTGGCCATGTTCAATTGGCTGCAGCAGTGGCTTCTTTTAATGACCCTGATTATTTTGAGAGCATGCGTGAGCAAGTGATTGCCAGTCGTGAATGGTTAGTTGAGCAGCTTGAGAGGCTCGGTTTCGAGGTGTTGCCCTCCGCGGCAAATTTTGTTCTCGCCCAACACTCGGAGTTTGGTGGTTTAAATCTGACCCAATCTCTGCGCGACAAAAACATTATTATTCGCCACTTTAATAAGGCGCGTCTCAGTGAGTTTTTGCGCATCACCGTAGGTACGCCACTGCAAAACAAGCAGTTAATTGATGCCTTGGACGAGATTATTAAGTAAAGCGCTACTTGACTGGCAGTGCCTTTGATACGTTAGTGTCTTATTTAACCAGGGCTAGTGGGGCGAATGCCCGCAACGGCAGTTACGGCAAAGGTCGCACCCTGACGCCAAATTTCTAATTCAATCGGCGCACCAGGCGCCACATCGGCAATCTGGCTAATACTGGTTTGGCGGTCGGTGACCGGTTCGCCATTAATCTTAATGACTATATCGCCGGGCTGAATGCCCACCAAAAAGGCTGGACTGCCATTGTATATCGCCCGAACTAGCAGTCCTTGATAGATTGGCAAATTTAAGCGCTTGGCAATTGGCTGGCTTAACGGAAAGGCATCCATGCCCAGCCAACCGCGGACTACATAGCCGTAACTAATAATATCATTGAGGACCTTCTCCGCAGTATCTGCTGGAATTGCAAAGCCAATGCCTGCTGAGCCCGCCTGGTTTAGGATTGCCGTATTGATACCAAGCAAATTGCCATAGCTGTCAACCAGTGCGCCACCGGAGTTACCAGGATTGATGTCGGCATCGGTTTGAATAAAGTTTTCAAACGTATTTAGCCCGAGCCCATTGCGGCCCGTAGCGCTAACAATACCCTGGGTCACGGTCTGGCCTACGCCGTAGGGGTTGCCAATCGCCAGCACCACATCGCCAATCTGAGCCTGGGCCGGTTCGCCCACAGAGATCGGTTGCAGATTGTCCGCTTCAATCTTTAGCACCGCCAGATCGGTTTCTGGATCTTTGCCTACGACCATGGCGGGTGCTTCGCGGCCATCATAGAGCAGTACCAATATTTGATCGGCACCGTCTATCACATGGTTATTAGTTAGCATAAAGCCATCCTCCTGCATGATCACGCCGGAGCCAAGTGAGGACTGAATACGCTGCTGCTGATTGTTAAATAGGCGGCGAAAGTAAGGGTCGTCGAGTAGTGGATGGTTAGAGGATTTGGTTATGGTGCGCGTATATATGTTTACCACAGAGGGTGCGGCGCGTCTCACTGCATTGGAGTAAGAAACTGGCCCCGCCCATTCGTTGGCCTGGCTGCGATTGTCGAGATCTATTGAAGATTGTTCGACGCTATTGTCCTGCTGGCGGATTTCAGGGAAGACTAGAAGTAGTAAGGCAGCTGCGCATAGGCCGACCAATACAGGTTTGCCGAGGAAACGAATAATAAGATTCACTGTGCGATTTAAGGTCACGCCTATCTCTCAATTTGTACTGGTGTGAGCGGTGGAGTATGGCACAAAAGCGCGATTATTCAGCGCAATAAGTTAGATAGCCTTGGATCTGGCGTCTTAGCTTTGCGATATATAAGTAGCATGTGACCGATAGACTGCACCAATGTCGCGTTGTGACCAGTGCAAATGGTGTTGGTTAGCGCTTTTTTGGCATCGCGATCTTCAGCGACTAATTTAATCTTAATTAACTCATGATCGGTAAGGGCGCGTTCGATTTCATTAGTAACGTTTTCTGTGAGGCCATTTCCTGCCACTGTTACTACTGGCTTAAGATTATGGCCTAATCGACGTAAATGTTTTTTATCCGCGTTGGAACTTGTCATAATGCACGACTCACTTTAAAGGTCGGCCATTCTAGCTAAAACAACCCCATGGCGAAATCGAAAAATCGTAGTTGGATAAAACAACATGTAAAAGATCCTTATGTGCAAATGTCACAGAAGGATGGCTATCGTTCCCGGGCAAGCTATAAATTACTTGAAATTATTGAGAAAGATCGCTTGATCCGTCCCGGGATGACGGTCGTAGATTTAGGAGCGGCGCCAGGCGGATGGTCGCAGGTGGCCATGGATCTGGTCGGGCACGAGGGTCGCGTCCATGCTCTCGATTTGCTACCCATGGATGGTATAGCTGGTGTTGACTTTATTCTTGGTGATTTTACCGAAGATGAAATATTGCATGAGCTTCTAGCGCTTATTGATAAACGGCCTGTTGACCTTGTAATTTCAGATATGGCCCCCAATTTAACTGGTAGCAAGGCAGTAGATCAGCCCTCGAGCATTTATTTGGTTGAACTAGCCGTAGATCTAGCCTGCAAGGTTATGAAGCCAGAGGGCGTTTTTATTGCCAAACTCTTCCAGGGAGAAGGTTTCGATGAGTTTGTGCGGCATGTTAGAACGTTGTTTAATACAGTCAGTATGCGAAAACCGGATGCCTCGAGATCAAAATCTCGGGAAGTCTATATGGTTGCCAAGGGCTTAAAAGCCTGATTATGAGGATAATAACTTGAACGATTTGGTTAAAAATTTGGTTGTGTGGTTGGTTCTGGCCGCCATTCTGATGTCAGTTTTCAACAGCTTTACGCCAAAGGAAGTGGAAAACGAGATCATTTATTCGGAATTCGTGACCGAAGTGCAAAATGAGCGAGTCTCAAGTGTTGCCATCAACGGCTTGATTATCGAAGGCACCCGTCGCGATGGCTCAAGCTTCAAGACTGTGCGTCCCAATGTTCAGGATCCCGGTTTGATGGATGACCTACTCAATCATAATGTTCAGGTGATAGGTAAAGAGCCAGAGACGCCAAGCTTGCTGTCGCAGCTTTTAGTCGCAGCCTTTCCAATCCTCTTGATTCTGGCTATTTTTGTCTTCTTTATGCGTCAAATGCAGGGCGGTGCCGGCGGCAAGGGCGGCCCCATGAGTTTTGGTAAGAGCAAAGCCAAGCTCCTCAATAGTGATCAAATCAGCACGACATTTGCCGATGTGGCCGGCGTCGACGAAGCCAAAGAAGATGTCAGCGAGCTGGTTGATTTTCTCAGCGATCCCACAAGATTCCAGCGCCTTGGTGGACGTATCCCCAAGGGCGTATTAATGGTCGGCCCTCCAGGCACAGGTAAAACCTTACTGGCCAAAGCAATTGCTGGTGAAGCCAAAGTGCCATTCTTCTCAATCTCCGGCTCTGACTTTGTCGAAATGTTTGTTGGTGTTGGTGCCGCGCGCGTGCGAGATATGTTTGAGCAGGCTAAGAAACAAGCGCCATGCATCATTTTTATTGATGAAATTGATGCTGTAGGTCGTCATCGCGGTGGTGGCTACGGTGGTGGTAACGACGAGCGCGAACAGACATTGAACCAGCTGCTGGTTGAAATGGACGGCTTTGAAGGCAATGAAGGTGTGATCGTTATAGCTGCAACCAACCGGCCCGATGTATTAGATAAGGCCCTGTTGCGGCCTGGTCGTTTTGATCGCCAGGTCTATGTCAGTTTGCCGGATATTCGTGGTCGCGAACAAATTCTTAAAGTCCACGCCCGTAAAGTTCCCATAGATGAAAGTGTGGAGCTGAGTGTTATTGCTCGCGGAACTCCGGGTTTCTCTGGTGCGGATCTGGCCAATCTGATCAATGAAGCGGCGCTGTTCTCCGCTCGCGGTAAACGTCGTGTAGTGGGTATGGAAGAGTTTGAGCAGGCCCGTGACAAAATCATGATGGGCGCTGAGCGCCGCTCTATGGTCATGTCGGTCAAAGAAAAGGCTAACACCGCTTATCATGAAGCCGGTCATGCGATTATTGGCAAGCTGGTGCCAGAGCATGACCCAGTGCACAAGGTCACTATTATTCCTCGGGGTCGTGCCCTGGGTGTAACCCAGTATCTGCCTGAAGAAGATCGCTATAGCATGAGCCGTCGTCAGATATTTAGCCAGCTGTGCAGTTTATTTGGTGGGCGCCTCGCTGAAGAAATGATTGGCGGCATGGATGGTGTCACCACTGGCGCTTCAAATGATATTGAGCGTGCCACACAGATGGCGCGCAATATGGTTACCAAATGGGGCCTTAGCGAGACTATGGGTCCGGTGCTCTACGGTGAAGATGAGTCGCAAAATCCCGGTGGTGGCAATACTCATTACTCAGAGGATACCTCGCGGCAGATCGACCAAGAAGTACGGACTATTCTCGACGACGCCTATAATCAGGCGAAAAAATTACTTGAAGATAATCGTGATATTCTCGAGGCAATGAAAGACGCCCTAATGGAATTTGAAACCATTGATGCAGATCAGGTCGACGATCTAATGCATAGACGTAAAGTCCGCCCGCCGCAGAATTGGGACGATAATGATTCTGACAGCGGCGCTGGTAAGCAGTCTGCCGAATCGACTTCAGAGTCTGAAGAGGCCCCTAAGGAATCGAGTAAAGATTCAGGTAAAGAGGGTCCCATTGGTGGCCCAGTAGAAGAAGTCTAACGCTACAGAGCAGGAATAGCCTCGCTGCCGTAATGGCTGCGGGGCTTTTTACTTTTATGAATGCAATGACACTTATCTGCGGCAATAAAACACTGGACCTTTCCCGTCCCGCGGTGATGGGCATAGTTAATATAACGCCCGACTCCTTCTCCGATGGGGGGAAGCTCTATGTCGGCGAAAAAGTCGATCTGGATAAAGCCCTTCAGACAGTGGAATCTATGCTGGTCGATGGTGCCGATATTATTGATATTGGTGGAGAGTCGACCCGCCCTGGCGCATCGCCTGTCACAACTCAGCAAGAGTTAGATCGTGTGCTGCCCGTAGTGCAGGCAGTGCGTACAAGATTCGATGCTCTAATCTCAGTGGACACCAGCACTGCCCAAGTGATTGCCGAGGCCTCAGAGGCCGGTGCCCATATAATCAATGATGTACGTGCTCTTCGGCGTGAAGGTGCCCTCGAGGCTGCTGCAGCGACTGGGTTGCCGGTCTGTCTTATGCATATGCAGAATCAGCCGGACAGTATGCAGAGCAATCCGGTCTACACTGATGTGGTTACTGAGGTGCTAGATTTTTTACAGCAGCGCAGGCAAGCCTGCTTAGAGGCGGGAATCGCCAGTGAACAAATACTGCTGGATCCAGGGTTTGGTTTTGGCAAGACACTTGAGCACAATATGGCCTTGGCCAGTTCCTTAGAACGTTTTGTGGATACAGGTCAAAGCCTACTGTTAGGTGTTTCGCGAAAGACGATGATCGGTGAATTAATTGATTCAAATATGGATAATAGGCTAACTGGAAGTGTTACCATGGCGCTTTTAATGGCCCAGTCAGTTGCACAGCGGCGAGCGCAGATAGGTTGCTCCAGTGGCATGATATTGCGGGTACATGATGTGCGTGAGACAGTGCAGGCGTTGACTGTTTGGCAGCGCACAATGGGCTTTAAGCAAGAGATAAATAACTTATGACAAGAAAGTATTTTGGTACTGATGGTATTCGCGGGCGTGTTGGCGAAGCCCCAATTACAGCAGATTTTTTTCTAAAACTGGGCTGGGCCGCCGGTACAGTTCTAACACGAAATGCCGTGGGTAAAAAACGTGTATTAATCGGTAAAGACACCAGAGTTTCTGGTTATATGTTTGAATCTGCTCTCGAGGCCGGCCTTATTGCAGCAGGTGTAGATGTCGATATGCTCGGACCTATGCCGACACCTGCAATAGCTTATTTGACGCGGACCTTTCGCGCAGCTGCGGGTATTGTGATCAGCGCGTCGCACAATGCAGTGGAAGATAATGGCATTAAATTCTTCGGCGCCGACGGTTACAAATTGTCAGACGAAATTGAACTTGAAATTGAAGCCTTGCTCGATCAGCCACTGGTCACTAATGGATCTAATGATCTCGGTAAAGCGCGGCGTATCAGCGACGCTGCCGGTCGCTACGTAGAATTCTGTAAAGGCAGTTTACCCTCAGGTTTTAACCTGCGGGGAATGAAGGTGGTGCTGGATTGTGCCCATGGCGCAACTTATGATGCGGGGCCAAAAGTCTTTAAAGAACTGGGCGCTACAACCATTACCATGGGTAATCAGCCCAATGGATTTAATATCAATGACCAATGTGGATCTACCTACACTGCAGGGCTCGCTGAGGCAGTGTTAGAGCAGCAGGCAGACCTGGGTGTCGCCTTCGATGGGGACGGCGATCGCGTTTTATTTATTGATGACCTGGGTGACCTGGTCGATGGCGATGAATTATTGTTTATTATCGCTCAGCATCGCCACCAGTTTCAGGGTGGCTGCAATGGAGTTGCTGGCACTCAGATGAGTAACCTGGGGCTCGAGTTGGCCCTAGCCGATATGAATATTCCCTTTGTGCGCACTAAAGTCGGTGACCGCTATGTAGTTGAAGCAATGAAGGAGCACAACTGGGTGCTTGGCGGAGAAGGCTCTGGTCATGTCCTCTGCAGTGACCTGAATACCACAGGTGACGGCATTGTTTCGGCACTGCAGGTGTTGAGAGCAGTGGTTGATAGCGGCAAGTCACTGCGTGAACTCAAGAATGGCATGAGTAAGCTGCCAATGTTAATGATCAATGTTCGTCTGACTCAAAAGATCGATCTCAGCGGTGATGAGGCGATAAATCGTGCCGTTGCCGAGGCCGAAGAAAAGCTTGCTGGTCGCGGCCGTGTTTTGCTGCGACCCTCGGGAACCGAACCCTTGATAAGGGTAATGGTCGAAGGTGAAGATAGCGCGCTGGTGGAGAGTTCAGCAGCCGCTATAGCTGAAATCGTCAAACAGCGCGTGGAAGAACTTAAAAGCTGATTTGCTTATTGTATCTTAGCCTGCAGTCGGGTAGGATTTGCGCCCTTTTGTGGGACTGCACTCAAGGGAGTACTCAGGATGGGTAAACCGCTGATCGCGGGCAATTGGAAAATGCATGGCACAGCTGAATCGGCGCGAAAGCTAGCGACCGAAGTCAGCCATCATAACGCCCAAGAAACCGCCGCAGACATAATTATTTTTCCGCCGTTAGTGCACATATCGGCGGTTAGCGATGCTCTTTCAGACACCAGTATTAGCTTAGGCGCGCAAGATGTTTCCCAGTACTCCAACGGTGCTTACACCGGTGAAGTTTCCGCGGAGATGTTGTTAGACCAAGGGTGCAAGTATGTTTTGGTTGGGCACTCTGAGCGCCGAGCAATATTGGGAGAGAGTGACCAAACGGTTGCTGAAAAATTTAGAGCAGCACAGAATGCGGGATTGATACCCATACTCTGTGTTGGAGAAAGCCTTCAACAGCGTCAACAAGATGCGACGCTTGAAGTAGTAGCAAAGCAGATAAGTGCCGTGATTGACCTTGTAGGACTAGATGGGGTCTGTCAGTCGGTGATTGCCTATGAGCCGGTTTGGGCAATAGGAACCGGCGAGACAGCAAGCCCAGAGCAGGCTCAGGATGTGCACGCTGTCATACGCACACAGCTTGGCGAAGCGGGGACGTCGACTACACTGCTCTATGGTGGCAGCGTCAACAAGAGCAATGCAGCAGAGTTATTTAAGCAGCCAGACATCGATGGTGGACTGGTTGGTGGGGCCTCGCTTGAGGCGGACGAGTTTTTGAATATTGCACAATTGGTAGAAGCGTAATCATGGAAAATTTTATTTTAATCTTTCACTTTCTAGTTGCCGTATTTTTGATTGGACTTATTTTAGTCCAGCAGGGTAAAGGCGCAGAAGCGGGAGCCTCATTTGGCGCCGGCGGATCGCAGACAGTGTTTGGCAGTGGCGGCAGCTGGAATTTTTTCAGCCGCATGACCGCCATACTCTCGACAATCTTTTTTGTCACCAGTGTTAGCCTTGCGGTAATTGCAAAAAATAAAACAGTGGTCGATGCTGATCTGATGCCGGAAATGGAAGTGATTCCTTTTGAGACAACAATCGACACGGACGTACCAGCAGTAGAAAGAAGATCAGAGCCAGGCTCTGAAATCCCTCAGTAACAAAAAGTTTGAGACATGCCCAAGTGGTGGAATTGGTAGACGATGGACAGGAGTCCGAGTGTCGCGATAGGCAGGACGCCGGTAGCGACCACGCTCAGCGTGTTTCTGATTTTGGCACTAAGTATTTAAGTTTAGAGAGTTAAGATGATATATGCCCAAGTGGTGGAATTGGTAGACACGCTATCTTGAGGGGGTAGTGGCGGAAGCTGTGCCGGTTCGAGTCCGGCCTTGGGCACCATACAAAGACCAGTAAGATTTTTCGCTACTGGCACTCTTAAAGCTCCGCTAATCGGGGCTTTTTTTGTGCCTGCCAAATCCTGCTGTTGCACCATAATTGTCATTTTTATGTCACGTCAATGTCACCTCAAAGCGCTATTTTCGTCGGACTAAATTTTTAGCTCTCTGGGGAGAATAATGAATAAATTAACCTTAAGTATTGCCATACTTGCCGCGACTAACGCAATGGTTGCGTCAGTTATTGCGCAGGACAGTTCGACGCTGGAAGAAATAACTAATGTCGGTAGTAAAGCTACCTTGATCTCTGCTATTGAAAAACAGCGTGGATCGAATAGTCCATATTTTATGGTGCCTGCATGGGCCGGGATAAACGGTTGGGATTGCTTGCCTTTGTTACCGAAGATAAAGGCCCGAGAGTTGAAGTGTGGAAATATATCGCCGATGGTCTCAAATTGTTACATACCGTTTGATAATGGCGGTGAGTCTGAAGGTTGCGTCTATGATGAAGAAAACCGCACTCTATCGATTTCAGAAGAAGAGGTGAACGGCGTCTTGCGTGCCTACCCAGTAACCGAGGCTCTCGACTTTTCCAATCCGGTGATTATTGATTCTCGGGAAGGCAATATTGGTGGCGATTCAGAGGGCGTCACTCTGTATAAAACCAGTGCTACAGAGGGCTATATTATCTTGTCGTCTTAGGGGGACTCAAAATTCAATCTCTACAATCGCGCCGCCCCTTATGCTTGTTTAGGCAGCTTTGAGGTGGCTGAGGTCGGCACGGTTGATGGTGTGAGCATTACTTATGGCGTTGCCGCCATCAGCTATCCGCTCAATGAGGACTTTTCTAGAGGGCTCCTAGTGGTCCAAGACAATGACAATATCAGCAAGACCACGCGCAGGCCTAGGCGTCAGAACTTTAAGTTAATTTCATCTTTCGATGTTACTGAGGCTTTACAACTTAAATAACATTTAGCTGATGCCCCATCAGCTAATAAAGCTAGTCGGATTTTCCTTCAGAGCTTTTCTTGGCTCTCCTGCGCTTGAGCAGATAAAGAGCCAGGAAAAGTGATCCCCAGCCAAGAAAGGTAATGACAGCTTCAGGTGTCGACATAGTGGATTACTCTCAGATTTATCCGTGTGTTAATTGCACAAGAGAATAACAACTGCTGTCCTGTTAGTGAATGCCACAGAGGTAGTTAATCAAAAATAGATAGGAAACCCACCGCCATAAGCCATTACAATGATCATGCTTATTCGTTAAGACTCAATTAAAAGGCAGTAAACATGATCGCAGGAAAAATTATCGCCGGACTTCTCGGCCTCTCTGTCGCAGGTCCCATTGGGGTTCTTATTGGCGTTTACATCGGTCACCAATTTGACAAAGGTCTCGGTGGCTTGCGTCCAATGTCGGCAGAGCAGCAAGCCGAGGTCAGGGAGAGTTTCTTTGAGACTGTGTTTGGCCTGTTGGGGCACCTCGCTAAAGCTGATGGTCGGGTCTCGGAAGTTGAGGTAGCTCATGCCGAGGCGTTGATGGCAAAGATGGGGTTGAACACGCCCCATCGCAAAAAAGCCATCGAACTCTTCAAGGGCGGTTCCCAGGGTGGCTTTTCCATCGATGCCACCATGGATCGATTTATGGCTGTCTGTGGCAAGCAGAATAATCTCAAGCGTGCGCTGCTGGATTATTTGGTGTCTCTGGCGATCGCCGATGGCGAATTGCATCAGGCCGAGCAAGATGTGTTGCGTAAAATTGCCGGGCGACTGGGTTTCTCGTCGGCATTGTTCGACAAATTTATGGAGATGGTCAAAGCTCAGTCCCAGTTCAAGCAGTCTGGCGGCAGTGATGGCTACCGAGAGTCAACCTCTCCAGGTAAGTTGCAGGCAGCTTACACGGCATTGGGCGTTGAAGCGGCTCAGACAGATGCCCAGATCAAGCGCGCTTACCGCAAATTGATCAGTGCCAATCACCCGGATAAATTGATCGGTCAGGGTATGCCAGACGATATGGTTAAGCTGGCTACCGAGCGCACCCAAGAGATTCAGACCGCCTACGAGCTGGTCGTGGCGAGTCGTAAATAAAAAGTGGTTTGTTTCTCAATAGTTTATTGACCTTACTCGGCGGTCTACCTATAATGCGCGTCCTCTCAAGGGAGGGCGGTTTTATTGAAAACCGTTGTGTCGGTGCGGGATGGAGCAGTCTGGTAGCTCGTCGGGCTCATAACCCGAAGGTCGTTGGTTCAAATCCAGCTCCCGCTACCAATTTTCTAAGTTAATTAGAAAGAACCGATACAGTGTAAGCTGATGTATGCAGGGGAGAAATCGTCTATGCTACTCCCAGCTAAGTGGAAAAAGGCGTTGGGTCGCAGTTGACTCAGCAGGTTCCACTGAAAATATTCGCGTCGGGTCCGGCGCAAATCGAGGAGCCCCATTTTGGGGCTTTTCTTTAGAAGTTAAAAAAATGGGCCTTTGGCCCATTTTTTGTTTGCCAGGAGAAGCCAATGGCTGCCGTCGACAGCACATTAAAAGCATTACTGCAGCCGGTTGTAGAAGCTCTGGACTGTGAGCTATGGGGACTTGAGCTGCAATCTGGCGGCAAGCGCAAGCTACTGCGAATCTATATTGATCGCGAAGATGGCATAGGCGTTGAAGATTGTGAGCGCGTCAGCCGACAATCGGGCAGTGTGCTGGACGTAGAAGATGCTATAAGTGGAGAGTACATTTTAGAGGTTTCCTCTCCGGGTATGGACAGGCCGCTCTATGAGTTGGCCCAGTACGAGCGTTACATAGGTGAAGATGTCTCTTTGAGATTGCGTTTTGCCTATGATGGTAGACGTAACTTTAAAGGTCGTCTTGTCGGTGTTGACGGGGATGAGATTGTTTTGGTGGTTGCAGATACAGAGTATCTGTTTCCGGTTGAAGGAATTGACAAGGCCAATGTGGTGCCTAGATTCTGATCAAATGAGGTTTGAGCAATGAGCAAAGAAATTTTAATGGTCGCCGAAGCCGTATCCAATGAAAAGGGTGTGGATCAGGAAGTTATTTTTCAGGCGATCGAACAGGCGTTGTCTACAGCGACCAAGAAGCGTTACGACGAAGGCGCAAATATTCGCGTCGTAATCGATCGTGAGACTGGCGACTACGACTCCTTCCGCTGGTGGGATGTTGTGGCTGACGATGTCATGGCAGAACTGGGTACTCAGTTCACCACTGAAGAAGCTCACGAAAAAGATCCGACACTGGCCGTTGGCGACACTTTTGAAGAAACGGTAGAGAATATCGCCTTCGGTCGTATTGCTGCCCAGACTGCCAAGCAAGTCATCGTTCAGAAAGTACGTGAAGCCGAGCGTGAGCTAATTATTAGCCGCTTTGTTAACCGCATCGGTGAGATGTTGAACGGTACGGTCAAGAAAGTGACCCGCGACCATATTATTGTCGACTTCGGTGACAACGCTGAAGGTCTGTTACCTCGCGAAGAATTGGTCGGCCGGGAAATTTTCCGTATTAACGATCGCACCAGAGTTATTTTGACTAGCATTCGCGACGACACCCGCGGACCGCAGTTGCTTGTTTCACGAGCGGCTTCAGAGATGCTGGTGCAGTTGTTTCATATCGAAGTCCCAGAAATTTCTGAAGGTATTATCGAAATTAAAGGTGCTGCGCGCGATCCCGGTCAGCGTGCCAAGATTGCTGTCAAAAGCAAAGATGCCCGTATTGATCCAGTTGGAGCCTGCGTGGGAATGCGTGGCGCTCGAGTCCAAGCGGTCTCCAATGATCTTGACGATGAGCGCATTGATATTATTCTTTGGGATGATAACCCAGCTCAGCTCGTTATCAATGCTATGGCACCAGCCGAAGTAGAATCGATTGTTGTAGATGAAGACAGCAACTCCATGGATGTTGCAGTCAGTGAAGAAAACCTTGCCCAGGCAATTGGTAAAGGCGGTCAAAATGTTCGTCTGGCCTCCGAGCTCACTGGTTGGACCATCAATGTGATGACCATGGACCAGGCGCAAGAGAAGCAGCAGGAAGAATCATTAAATGTCGTTGAGAACCTAATGACGGCATTGGATATTGACGAAGATGTGGCTATCGTTTTGGTTGAAGAAGGTTTCACCAGTCTTGAAGAAGTGGCCTACGTGCCCCTCGAAGAGATGATCGATATCGAAGGCTTCGACGAAGGTATAGCGACAGAATTACGCGCTCGCGCTAAAGATGCGCTGTTGACCATGGCATTGGCAAGTGAAGAGCAATTAGCCAATGCTCAGCCAGCAGAAGATCTGCTGACAATGGACGGAATGAACGATGCGCTAGCTAATACCCTTGCAAGTAAGGGTATTATCACCATGGAAGATCTGGCCGAGCAGGCTGTAGACGATCTCATGGAAGTTGATGGAATGGATGAAGAGACCGCAGCAGCATTAATTATGACTGCACGGGCTCCTTGGTTTGTAGACCAAGGTGAATAATTAATCGGGGTGTAATAGAGGACAACCGATGGCTGAAGTTACTGTAAGTGAATTGGCAAAAACCGTAGGCGCATCTGTCGAACGTTTGCTTCTGCAAATGAAAGAGGCAGGACTGTCGCATACGTCTGAGGGTGCCTCGGTATCTGATGACGAGAAACAAACGCTGCTGGCCTATTTAAAGGGTTTGCATGGCGATAGTGCTCGTGAGCCAAAGAAAATTGTTTTGCAGCGCAAGACCCTGAGCACCTTAAAGTCAGGTAACCGCAAGACGGTTAATATTGAAGTGCGAAAAAAGCGTACCTACATCAAGCGTAGTGATGAAGAGATTCAGGCTCAGGTCGATGCCGAAGCTCAAGAGCAGGAAATGGTTGAAGACGTTGCTGCAGCTGTTGCACCTGAGCCAGTCGCTATTCCAGAGCCGGAAGTGGTTGCAGAAATCACTCCAGAGCCGATTACAGAACCTACTCCTGAGCCGACCCCAGAGCCAGTTGCTGACGCACCCAAGGTTTATGCTGACCCTGAATTACAGCGTCTAGCCGCGATTGCAGCTCGTCGCAAAGCTGCGGCAGAAGCACAGGCCAAAGCCGAAGCTGAAGCCCTGTTTAAAGTTGAAGAAGCTGCGCGATTAGCCGCCGAAGCTGCGTCAGCCGCGGCAGCCGCAGCGAAGAAGGCCGGTAAACCAGCCCCAGCCTCTAAGCCGGCTGCTACAGGAGAGCCTGTGCATGACAAGGCTCGCCGATTCGGTAAAGCAGCCCCAACTGACGACGATGATAAAGTTGGCAAGAAAGCGAAGAAGCCAATTGGCAAAGGCGGCAAGAAGAAAGGCCGTCTGGCAATGAATGATATGGATGATTCGCGACGCAAGTCTCCGCGCCTCCGTTCTAGCATGCCAGCTGCATTAAAAGTCGATAACAAGCACACCTTCCAAAAGCCGACTGAAAAGAAAGTCTTGGAAGTACAGATTCCAGATGAAATCTCCGTCGGTGAGCTGGCTCAGAGAATGTTGAGCAAGTCTGGTCCGGTTGTTAGGCAGCTGATGAAGATGGGCGTTATGGCCTCCATCAATGAAGTGATTGACCAAGAGACTGCCTTCTTGGTGGTTGAAGAGTTGGGTCATCAGCCAGTTGTTGAACAGGTCGAATCTGTCGAAGATGAGCTCGCTAAGCAGTTCGCTGAGATTAAAAGCGAAGGGACTGAAGAGCCGCGTGCGCCGATCGTTACCGTTATGGGTCATGTTGACCATGGTAAGACCTCGCTGCTTGACCAGATTCGAAAATCTCGCGTTGCCTCCGGTGAAGCCGGCGGTATTACCCAGCACATTGGTGCTTATCACGTAGATACGCCCAAAGGAATGGTGACTTTCCTCGATACTCCGGGACACGCAGCATTTACAGCCATGCGTGCTCGCGGTGCGCAGGCTACCGACGTAGTCATTTTGGTTGTCGCCGCCGATGATGGTGTTATGCCACAGACTGAAGAAGCTATTCAGCACGCAAAAGCCGCTGGTGTTCCAATTGTTATCGCCATCAACAAGATGGATAAAGACGGTGCCGACCCCGAGCGCGTAACCAATGAATTGGCTGCTAAAGACGTTATCCCAGAAGAGTGGGGCGGTGATACGCAGTTTATTAAAGTCTCTGCTCACACGGGCGATGGCATTGATCAATTGTTAGAAGCTGTGCTGCTGCAATCTGAACTACTTGAGCTCACTGCGCCAGTTGATGTGCCAGCTCGCGGTGTGATTGTTGAGGCTCGAGTTGATAAAGGCCGTGGCGTTATTGCTACTGCCTTGGTTCAGCAGGGTACATTGCGCAAAGGCGACTTTATGCTAGCCGGTGAGAGTGTAGGTAAGATCCGCGCCATGACCGATGAAGCGAAAAAGCCAGCTCTTGAAGCAGGCCCATCGATCCCAGTAGAGATACTCGGCCTAGACGAAGCGCCGAAAGCCGGCGATGAGTTCTTCGTTGTTGCCGATGAGCGCAAGGCCAAAGAAATTGCTGAAACTCGTCAGACCAAGGCTCGCCAAGAGCGCATGTCTCGTCAGCAGGCTGCCAAGTTAGAAAATATGTTTACCGACATGGGTGCCGATCAGGTGAGCAAGCTCAACCTGATTGTTAAAACCGATGTGCGCGGTTCACTGGAAGCGATTAACTCTGCCCTGCATGATTTCGCGACCAGCGAAGTTGCGGTGGATATTGTTGCCTCTGGTGTTGGTGGTATCACTGAATCAGATATGAACCTGGCTTTGACCACCGGCGCAATTATCCTTGGCTTTAATGTTCGTGCCGGCGGCTCAGCTCGCGCCCTGGGTGAGAAAGAAAATATTGAAGTGCGCTATTACAGCGTTATCTACACTCTTCTCGATGAAGTTAAGTCTGCTTTGTCAGGCATGTTGGCTCCAGAGACCCGTGAAGATATTGTGGGTATTGCCGAAGTGCGCGATGTCTTCCGTTCACCAAAGTTTGGCGCAATTGCCGGCTGCATGGTGATCGAAGGCACAGTGTTCCGCAGCAAACCAATCCGTGTTCTCCGTGACGATATTGTTATCTATGAAGGCGAGCTGGAATCTCTGCGTCGCTTTAAAGATGACGCTCAAGAAGTTCGCAACGGTATGGAATGTGGTATCGGTGTGAAAAACTATAACGATGTGAAGCCTGGTGATCTGATTGAGGTCTTTGACGTCACTCAGGTACAGCGCTCACTATAAATACGGACTGACATGCCAAGAGAATTTACTCGCGCAGAACGCGTATCAGACTCTGTTCAACAGGAGTTGGCTACACTGATACGCAGCGAAGTTCGCGATCCTCGTGTTGGCATGGTCAATGTAACTGAAGTACAGATCAGTCGCGATCTCGCCTATGGCAAAGTGTTTGTTAACTTTGTCGGTGATCGCGAGCAGGAACAGATCGACGAAGCCATGGCTGCCCTTAACGGGGCATCCGGCTATCTGCGTAAGTTACTTGGTGCTAGCATTCAGTTGCGTATTGTCCCTAAGTTAAATTTTATCTTTGATGAGACCGGTCGTCGCGGCCAGCACCTCTCTGCACTGATTGATCTGGCGATCTCAAAAGAGATGCCGGCAGATGCTGCGGGTCAACAAGACAGTGATCAAAAAGACCTTGAGTCGGATAGCGAGGAAGCCTAAGTTTGGCTCGCAAGCGCACCCGCGGCCGTTCGGTGAATGGCGTATTCCTGCTCGATAAACCCTTTGGATTGTCGTCCAATCATGCTCTTCAGCGTGTCCGGCGTCTGTTCGATGCTAACAAAGCAGGTCATACCGGCAGTCTCGATCCATTAGCCACTGGTGTACTGCCAATCTGCCTCGGCGAAGCGACAAAATTTAGCCAGTTTTTACTCGATGCCGAAAAAGGCTATCGCAGTACCTTTAGTCTGGGATTGCGCACTGAGAGCGGCGATGTTGATGGCGGCGAAGTATCGCGCATTGATGCCTCTGATATTACTTTGGCGCAAATCGAGCAAGCCGTTGAGACTTTTAGAGGTGATATACAGCAAGTTCCCTCAATGTACTCGGCGCTCAAGCACAACGGTCAACCGCTGTATAAACTGGCCAGGCAGGGTATAGAGGTAGAGCGTGCTCCCCGAAGTATTAGTATCTATGACTACAAAATTTTAGACTTCAGGCCCGGTGTGATTGCCGAACTGGATGTCGAGGTACGCTGCAGTAAAGGGACTTACATAAGGTCCCTAGCCGATGACCTGGGCCAGATGCTCGGATGTGGTGCCCATGTCAGCGCATTGCACCGTACCTTAGCCGGGCCGTTTCACGAGAGCGAAACCCTGACGCTTTCTGCCCTCGAAGAGATGCGCGAGAGCGGCGAGCCAGAGCAGTTAGACCACCTATTAAAACCTATGGATATAGCCGTTGCGGACCGAATGGCAGTGGAATTGAGCGAGACTGTCGCCGCTTACTTCCAGTTGGGGCAAGAAGTAATGTCGGGCGAGGCCTTTCGCAATGGGCAAGAAGGCGATATAGTGCGCGTCTTTCGCGAGGGCGGAGCGTTTTTGGGTGTGGCTACGGTCACCGAAGACGGTCGAATAGCCCCGAAAAGATTGGTCGTTGAGACATAGCGGCCTAAGAACCTACGTTAGGTTGTCTGTAAATATGCGCGGGCATCCTGAATTTTTTTAATTCGCATATTGGAGAAAGTAACATGGCACTGAGTGCAGAAGAAAAAGCAGCAATCGTATCCGAGCATGCAACTTGTGAAAATGACACAGGTTCCCCTGAAGTTCAGGTCGCATTGCTAACCGTAAATATTAACAAGTTGCAGGGCCACTTTGGCGATCACAAAAAAGATCACCATTCACGTCGCGGCCTGATTCGCATGGTTAATCAACGTCGTAAATTGCTCGATTATCTAAAGGGCAAAAATATCGAACGTTACAGCCAGCTGATCAAGAAGCTTGGTTTACGTCGATAACTGTTCTCGGTGCGGCCCTCAAAAGGGGCCGCATTTGTCTATCTGGGCTATTCAGTTTCAGGTGGGCGTCTTGAGGAACAGCTAACTAAACCGTTGGAGCTCTGACCACAGATTCGTTGATCGAGTTACTGATGCATATCCCCGAAGTATTAAGATGGATTAAAGGGTATTTATCAGTAACCCGAGCAGCGTAAAAAGGCTCAGTGCGAAGACGCTAAATGGTAAATATACCAAGGTAAAATATGACTCCTATTACTAAATCGTTTCAATACGGTAATCACACTGTAACTCTGGAAACCGGCCGCATCGCGCGTCAGGCAACCGGCGCAGTATTATGTTCAATCGACGACACTTCTGTACTCTGTACAGTTGTTGGCGCACGTGAAGCTAAGCCCGGAATGGACTTCTTCCCACTGGGTGTTCACTACATTGAGAAAGCCTATGCTGCGGGTAAAATCCCCGGTGGTTTCTTCAAGCGTGAAGGCCGTCCAAATGAGAAAGAAACACTGACCTCACGTTTGATTGACCGTCCGATCCGTCCACTTTTCCCCAACGGCTTTAAAAATGAAGTACAGGTTGTCTGTACTGTTATGTCCGCTGAGAAAAATATCGATCCGGATATTGCCGCCATGATCGGCACCTCTGCCGCTCTGTCTATCTCTGGGATTCCGTTTAACGGTCCTGTTGGTGGCGCGCGCGTTGGTTACACCGACGAGCAAGGCTACCTGCTTAACCCAACTTACAGTGAGCTGGCTGACTCTGCACTGGATATGGTTGTTGCTGGTACCAAAGATGCCGTACTGATGGTTGAATCTGAAGCCAGCGAGCTGTCAGAAGACATTATGTTGGGCGGTGTACTTTTCGCTCATCAGGAAATGCAGTCGGTTATTACTGTTATCGCTGAACTTGCCGCAGAAGTTGGCAAGCCACGTTGGGATTGGGTTGCAGAAGTTGAAAACGCTGAGCTGAAAACTGCGCTTAACGATTTGGTTGGTGCTGATCTAGATGCAGCCTACCAGACAGTTGATAAGCAAGCCCGTGTGGTCAAGATTAATGCTCTGCGCGATATTGCCAATGCTCAGCTGATTGCTGAAGACGGCCCAACTGCTGAAGACATTAAAGACTCGTTCAAGAAGCTTGAGAAAAGCATTGTTCGCGGTCGCATCATCCGCGGCGAGCCGCGTATTGATGGTCGTGACACTACTACTGTTCGCGGTATCGACGTTGAGGTTGGCATCTTACCCAAGGTTCACGGTTCTTCACTGTTTACTCGTGGCGAGACTCAGGCAATTGTTGCTGCCACTTTGGGATCTACTCGTGATGCACAGATGATCGATGCCCTTGAAGGCCGTCGTGATGATCCGTTTATGTTGCACTACAACTTCCCTCCCTATTCAGTAGGCGAAGCCGGTCGTATTGGTTTCACTAGCCGTCGCGAAGTGGGTCACGGTCGTCTAGCCCGTCGTGGTATCAACGCGGTTCTGCCTTCTCCGGAAGAGTTCCCGTATGCCATGCGCGTTGTATCAGAAATCACTGAATCTAACGGTTCAAGTTCTATGGCGTCGGTTTGTGGTTCAAGCCTGGCGTTGATGGATGCGGGTGTTCCTTTGAAGGCACCAGTTGCTGGTATCGCTATGGGTCTGGTTAAAGAAGATTCAGGCTACGCAGTACTGACCGATATTCTTGGCGACGAAGATCACCTTGGCGATATGGACTTTAAAGTAGCTGGTACAGCTGCTGGTATCACTGCATTGCAGATGGATATCAAAATTGAAGGTATCACTGAAGAGATTATGGAAATTGCCCTTGAGCAAGCTATGCAGGCACGTTTGCATATCCTTGGCGAGATGAACAAGGTGATTTCTACTGGTCGTGACGAAGTTGCTGACACTGCTCCGCGTATGGGTGTTATGCAGATCGATTCAGACAAGATCCGTGACGTAATTGGTAAGGGCGGCGCAACTATCCGTGGTCTTTGCGAAGAGCACAACTCAACTATCGATATCGATGACAGTGGTGCGGTTAAGGTTTACTCTGAAGATACTGCTGGTCTGAACGCTGCTATGGACGCAATTGCTGCCATCGTTGCTGATCCAGAGCCAGGTACTATCTACGAAGGTAAGGTTGTACGTATTGTTGAGTTCGGCGCATTCGTTAACTTTATGCCTGGTACTGATGGTCTGGTGCATATCTCTCAGATCGCTCAAGAGCGTGTTGCCAAGGTGACTGATTACCTGAGCGAAGGTCAGACTGTTCGCGTTAAGGTTCTGGAAATTGACAACCGCGGTCGCGTTAAGCTGTCGATCAAAGAAGCTCAGTCGGATGAGGGTACTACACCTGAAGCGCCTGCTGCTCCAGCAGCTACTGAAGAAGCAGCTCCAGAAGCCTAATCTTCAAAAGCGTTTAAAAGATCCCCGGTTGCTTTGGCAGTCGGGGATTTTTTTTGTTTTAAATTCCCTGTCGGTGATTCCTAGCCCACTGCTGTCATCCTGAGCGCAGCCGAAGGATCTCATGCCGTCTGCAGGGAGACCCTTCGGCTGCGCTCAGGGTGACAAGCTAGGATACTGTTATCCCAGCAGAGCAAAGCGACGAGGGATCCTTTCCTCTGATTTAACGCGACGCCAAACTAAGTAATTCTGATGCATGGGAGATGGTCTGCTCAGTGACTTTGGCGCCACCTAACATTCTCGCCAGTTCTTCAATACGCTGCTGCTGATCCAGAGGCGTCATCAACGAGGCAGCACTGACATTGTCTACAATCTTGCTGGCCCGATAATGATGATGGGCATGGGCCGCCACCTGAGGCTGGTGAGTGACACTGATCACCTGACCCCGCTCGCCCAGTTTTTTTAGTAGCTGACCGACAATATCTGCGGTGCTGCCGCCTATACCCACATCCACCTCATCAAACACCAGCGTTGGGATATCTGAGTGGGCTGCGGCCACAACCTGAATTGCCAGACTGACTCGCGATAGTTCTCCGCCAGAGGCAATTTTTGCCAGGGCTTTGTGAGGCTGCCCCGGATTGGTGGCCAACAAAAATTCCACATCCTCAAGGCCGCCACTGCGGTATCCCCCATCGCTCATCGGTGATAGTTGCACCAGCAGCTCTGCCCCTTCCATGGAAAGCTGTTGCAGTTGCTGGTTGATCTCAGCCGACATAGCTTTGGCACCTTTCTTACGCTTGGCGCTGAGTTTGGTTGCCTTGGTTTCATAGATCGCAGCTAATTCAGCAAGCTGTTGCTGTAATGACTCAATGCTCTCTCCACCGTCTTTAAGGCCTTGTAACTCTGTATCTAGCGCCACGAGTGTGTCGCTGAGTTGATCGGCGTTAACGCGGTGTTTGCGGGCTAACTGGAAGATCAGGCCGAGCTGCTCTTCAATTATCGACAGGCGCTGGGGGTCGGCTTCAAAACGGTCGATATGGTTTTCAATCTCTCGGGTCGCTTCTTCAATCTGAATCAGGCCGCTCTGAAATAATTCTTCGGCACTGCTCAGTGCCTCCGGCTTGTGCTTGAGGCCGGCCAAAATACTGAGTGCCTGATTGAGACCATCGCGAAGGTTAAATCCTTCGTTCTGATCGCAAATGCCCAGCAGGCTGTGGCTGTCCTGGAGGATCTGCTCTGCATTGGCGAGGGTTTGCTGCTCGATCTCGAGCTTCGCTAGGGGCTCAGGTTCAATATCAACCTGCTTGAGCTCATTAACTTGAAAGCTGAGTAAATCTTTACGGGCAATTAACTCGTCAGATCGCTCAAGTAACGATGCCAGCTTCTTATTCGCTGCATGCCAGGCTCTGAAATGATCTCCAACCTGGTTTGCCAGTTCTACGCCGTTGCAATATTCGTCTAACAGGCAACGGTGAGTCTCGCGTCGCAGCAGGGATTGGTGCTCGTGTTGGCTATGAATATCCGTAAGCATCTCGCCCAGGGCCTGCAGCTGTTGCATGGTGCAGGGTTGGCCATTGATATAGCCGCGAGAGCGTCCCTCTGTAGTGTATAAGCGGCGCAAGAAACATTGTTCATCTTCAGCGTCAAAGTCCTGCTGATTGAGCCAGGTTTTAGCCTGATCAATCTTTGCTATATCAAAGGTGGCGGTGATTTCGGCGCGGTCTTTGCCATGGCGGATGGTGCCCGTATCGGCCCGATCACCCAATGCCATACCCAGTGCATCCAATACCAATGACTTTCCAGCACCAGTTTCGCCGGTAATCGCAGTGGTGCCACTAGCGAACTCGATCTCGAGGGATTCGACCAATGTGTAATTATTGATATGGATGGATAGCAGCACTTTTCGTAGGCCTATTTTTCACAAGATGTTTTTTAAGCTAATTTTTCGTAAATGTACGGTTTGATTAGTTTATACAGAACAGATTGCTGTTACGCAATCGCTTGAAACTGAATAGTTTGTCCCCATATTGAGAAAGAGCCAAAAGTAATGGCCAATATAACCAACGATGTGAGGAATTGGTGTGTCAAAAGAAACAGAAGTGGATCAACCAAATAACAACGATGCTGTCGACTCAGGCGCTAATGAAGCCGAGCAGACTGGATCTGTAAGCAATGAAGAAATTGAGCAGGAGCTGCTACAGGAAGAGCCAATCTCTGAGACCGAGCAATTGCAGCAGCAGGTTGCTGAAGCCAATGATCAGGTGTTGAGAGTTCAGGCTGAGATGCAGAATGTCCGCCGCCGCGTTGAGCGGGATGTTGAAAACGCCCATAAATACGCATTGGATAAATTTTCTGCTGATTTATTGCCTGTAGTCGATAACCTTGAGCGCGCTCTGAGTTCAATCTCAGCGGATGACGAGAGTCAAAAAGCGGTAGCCGAAGGGATTGAGCTGACACTAAAAAGCTTTGTCGATGTATTGGCGCGTTTCAAAATCGAGCCAGTCGATCCAGCGGGTCAGCCCTTTGATGCCAACCTGCATCAAGCGGTATCTATGGTGCCCAATCCTGATCTCGAACCCAATACGGTTATGGATGTGTTTCAGAAGGGCTACACGCTCAATGGACGCCTAATTCGACCCGCCATGGTGATTGTATCTAAAGCATCTTGATGCACGTTGGCAGCAAACAAAAAAATCGTTCTGCCCTTGAATTTGTGCAACTAGCACCCATTTAAGAGAACAAGAACGCAAACAATTAATGACAAACCCTGGCAACAGGCTTTAAAGAAAAGTAATGGAGATATAACTGATGGGCAAAATTATCGGAATCGACCTTGGAACCACCAACTCTTGTGTTGCGGTCCTTGAAGGCGATAAACCCAAAGTAATAGAAAATGCAGAAGGTGCACGCACTACACCATCTGTTGTAGCGTACACCGACGAAGGTGAAATCTTAGTTGGGCAGTCGGCCAAGCGCCAGGCAGTGACTAACCCGCACAACACCGTTTACGCGGTAAAGCGTTTAATCGGTCGTCGTTTTGAAGACGATGTCGTGCAGAAAGACATAAAAATGGTGCCGTACAAAATTGTTAAAGCGGATAATGGCGATGCCTGGGTCGAAGTTAAAGGCGACAGCAAAGCAGCGCCACAGATTTCAGCTGAAATCCTCAAGAAAATGAAAAAGACCGCTGAAGACTATCTCGGCGAGTCAGTCACTGAAGCGGTTATTACCGTTCCGGCTTATTTCAACGACTCACAGCGTCAGGCAACTAAAGATGCCGGCCGTATCGCCGGTCTCGACGTCAAGCGTATTATCAACGAGCCAACAGCTGCGGCACTGGCTTATGGTATTGATAAAGCTGCTGGCGATCGTGTGGTTGCAGTTTACGATCTCGGTGGTGGTACTTTTGATATTTCGATTATTGAAATTGCCGATGTCGATGGTGAAAAGCAGTTCGAAGTTCTTGCAACTAACGGCGACACGTTCCTCGGCGGTGAAGACTTTGATATGCGCCTGATCGAGTACTTATCAGCTGAATTTAAGCGTGAGAGCTCAATTGACATTCACGGTGACCCACTGGCTATGCAACGTCTAAAAGAAGCTGCTGAAAAAGCGAAGATCGAACTCTCTTCAAGCCAGCAAACTGAAGTGAATCTGCCTTACATTACTGCTGATGCGACAGGTCCCAAGCACTTGGTTGTTAAGCTAACGCGCACCAAATTGGAATCTCTGGTTGAAGATCTGGTTGAGCGTTCATTGGCGCCACTGAAAATCGCCCTGAAAGACGCGGGCAAATCCGTTGGCGAAATCGACGAGATTATTCTCGTTGGTGGCCAGACTCGTATGCCCAAGGTTCAGGAGAAAGTGACTGAGTTCTTTGGTAAAGAGCCACGTAAAGATGTTAACCCTGACGAAGCGGTTGCCGTGGGTGCTGCCCTGCAGGGTGCAGTACTGGCTGGTGATGTAACCGATGTGTTATTACTTGATGTAACACCGCTGAGCTTGGGTATTGAGACCATGGGTGGTGTGGCCACGCCAGTGATCGAGAAGAACACAACGATTCCTACTAAGAAATCACAGATCTTCTCAACGGCTGATGACAACCAAACTGCCGTGACCATTCACGTCGTGCAGGGTGAGCGCAAGCAGGCTACAGGTAATAAATCACTAGGTCGTTTTGACTTGGCTGATATACCGCCGGCCCCGCGCGGTATGCCTCAGATTGAAGTGACCTTCGACATCGATGCCAACGGTATCTTGCATGTAGGCGCAAAAGACAAGGCTACTGGCAAAGAGCAGTCGATCATTATTAAAGCCTCTTCAGGTCTCTCTGATGAAGAGATCGATGCAATGGTTAAAGATGCTGAAGCCAATGCTGCCGACGATCAGAAGTTCGCTGATCTGGTCCAGGCTCGCAACACAGCCGACGGTCTGGCGCACGCTGCTAAGAAGACTCTTGAAGACGCTGGCGACAAAGCATCAGAAGACGAGAAGACTGCGATTGAAGCGGCTATTAAAGGTGTTGAGGAAGCTGTTCAGGGCGAAGATAGTGACGCCATTGAAGCTGCGACCAAAGTGCTCTCTGAAGCCTCTGCAGCTCTGGCCCAAAAGCTCTACGCCGAACAGGCCGAAGCGGGCCAAGCTGAAGGCGGTGAGCAGGCTGCTGGTGATGACGCAATGGATGCTGAATTCGAAGAAGTGAAAGAAGAGACCGCAGAAGAAACAGCAGAAGAGAAAGAAGACAAGAAATAAGTCTTCATCTGCTTTTCTACTTTAATTAGGCGCGGGCAAAGTCCCGCGCCTAATCATATTGGCTACATTTGAGAATAAAGAATTAAGTTATGGCTAAACGCGATTACTACGATGTATTGGGTGTGGACAAAGGTGCTTCTGCCGCTGAAATTAAGAAGGCATTTCGTCGCGTAGCGATGAAGTTTCACCCGGACCGCAACCCTGACGGCGCGGATGCGGAAGACAAGTTTAAAGAAGCTCAAGAAGCCTATGAGATTCTTGGCGACGACGACAAAAAAGCAGCCTATGATCGCTTTGGTCACGCTGGTGTCGATGGCAACAGCGGCGGCGGTCAGCGCGGTGGCGGCGGTGGTTTTGGCGATGTCTTTGGTGATGTTTTTGGCGATATTTTTGGTGGCGGCGGAGGTCGCGGCGGCCCAGCGCGGGGTTCGGATCTGCGCTATGACCTGCAGTTAGATCTTGAAGACGCCGTGCGCGGTAAAACTGTGCAAATCGATGTGCCCACTATGACCGCCTGTGATCCCTGTGATGGTTCAGGTGCCCGCAGAGGCTCTTCTCCAGTCACCTGTACAACCTGTAATGGTGCCGGTCAGGTTCGCATGTCTCAGGGTTTCTTCTCAGTACAGCAAGCCTGTCCTCAGTGTCGCGGTCGCGGTCAGATGATTTCTGATCCCTGTGGCAGCTGTCATGGGCAAGGTGTAATTGAAGAGCAAAAGACTCTGTCAGTAAAAATCCCAGCAGGTGTTGATACCGGCGATCGTATCCGTCTCGGTGGCAAGGGTGAAGCCGGTCCCCAAGGTGGGCCTCCAGGTGATCTCTATGTACAGATGGTGGTGCGTGATCACCCGATATTTGTTCGCGATGACGCTAACCTGCACTGTGAAGTGCCAATTAGTTTTGCTCAGGCTGCCCTGGGCGGTGAACTTGAAGTCCCCACTTTATCAGGCAAGGTTAAGCTTAAAATTCCTGCTGAAACCCAGAGCAGCAAGCTATTTCGTCTGCGCGGCAAGGGCGTAGCCCCAGTTCGCGGTGGTGGTGTAGGTGATCTGCTGTGCAGAGTGGTGCTGGAAACGCCAGTCAATCTGAGTTCTGAGCAGCGCGAGCTGTTGAAGAAGTTTGAAGAAAGTCTAGCAGGCAAGAGCAAGCACTCGCCGCGCAGCAGTAACTGGTTTGATGGTGTAAAAAAATTCTTCGATAATTTGACCAGCTAAAATCGATCTGCGTAATATGCAGAGCGCCTCCAAAGGCGACGTGTCGCGAGAGCGATGCCTATAAAAACACTGATAGGATAAAACGATGAGCAGAATAGCGATTACCGGAGCCGGCGGCCGTATGGGCAAGGCCTTGATTGACGCTATATTGTTGAGCGATGGTGCCGAGCTTAGTGTGGCGCTGGAGCGCCCAGAGAGCTCCCTTATCGGCGTCGATTCTGGCGAGTTGGCTGGTGTCGGCAAAAACGGCATCTTAGTGGCTGGCTCTATCAGCGATGTTGCGGATCAGTTCGACGTGCTTATCGATTTTAGTGTGCCCAGCGCCACGGCAGCCAATGCGGCGTTTTGTGCCGCGCACAATAAGAAAATGGTGATAGGTACCACCGGTTTGGATGCTGAGCAGTTGGCCCAGGTGTCAACCGCCGCTGCCAGCAGTGCTATTTGCATGGCGTCCAATTTTTCCACTGGCGTCAATCTGTGCTTTAAGTTGGCTGAGTTAGCAGCAAAAGTGCTCGCCGATGAAACTGATATTGAAATTCTTGAGGCTCATCATCGTCACAAAGTGGACGCTCCCTCTGGTACGGCGCTATCTCTGGGTGAGTCAGTCGCCGCCGCTGTAGGTCGCGACCTGAAAAAAGTGGCTGTCTATGGACGAGAGGGCCAAACCGGGGCGCGTGATCACGAGACTATCGGCTTTGCCACAGTGCGCGGTGGCGATATTGTCGGTGACCACACTGTTTTGTTTGCTGGCGAAGGTGAGCGAGTCGAGATTACTCATAAAGCGTCTAGTCGCCTGGCCTTTGCCCGTGGCGCCGTGCGGGCGGCTCAGTGGCTCGGTCAAAAGGACTCAGGGCTGTTTGATATGCAGGATGTACTGGGGCTTAAATAATCGGCTGATGGCAAGATAAAATAGTTATTTCAGTGATGGACAAAATGCGCTCTTTTCACTAAGATACCTGCCTAACACCACAGCCAAGATGTGGTCTCGTTCCGAGAGGTTAGAGCACAGAAGAATATTATATTTAGCGAGATGAGACGCAGAGTTTCATCTCGCTTTTTTACAAATATTCACAAGCTACTGATGCCGTAATCGGAGATGCCTGACTTCAGGTCTACGTTACACGTAAATAATTAGGAGGTTGTGTGAATTCCCAGACTCACCGGGAAGCCGTACTTGCGCTAGCAGACGGAACAATTTTCAGAGGAACTGCCATCGGTTCGGATGGAATCTCTGTTGGTGAAGTAGTCTTCAATACTGCCCTCACTGGGTATCAAGAAATTCTTACTGATCCCTCATACGCTCAACAAATCGTTACCTTAACCTATCCCCATATCGGCAATGTCGGCGTCAACGACGAAGATGCTGAGTCGGATAGAATTTGGGCGTCTGGTTTGGTGATTCGTGACTTACCTTTGGTGTTGTCAAATTTCCGCAGCCAGCAAGCACTAGATGACTATCTCAAGGACAGCAATATCCTTGGAATAGCGGATATAGACACGCGTAAGCTGACACGCATTCTGCGTGAAACTGGTGCTCAGAACGGCTGTATTATGGCTGGTGATGTGGACGATAAGACTGCCCTGGCAGCAGCTCGTGGTTTTGCTGGTCTCAAAGGTATGGACCTCGCAAAAGAGGTCACTACCGAAACCACCTACCAATGGTCTGAGCATAGTTGGGAGCTGGGCGAAGGCCATAAGCCTCAGGATCCAGCCACGACCAAATACAAAGTGGTTGCCTACGACTTTGGTGTGAAGCGCAATATCCTGCGCATGTTGGTTGATCTGGACTGTGAACTGATTGTTGTTCCGGCGAAAACCCCTGCCAGCGAAGTCTTGGCCATGCAGCCAGACGGAATTTTCCTCTCCAATGGCCCAGGCGATCCAGAACCCTGTGACTACGCCATAGATGCGATCCGCGAAATTCTCGAAACCGATATCCCGGTTTTTGGAATCTGCTTGGGCCATCAGCTGTTAGCACTGGCCTCAGGTGCCAAAACGGTGAAGATGAAGTTTGGTCACCACGGCGCCAACCACCCAGTTGAAGATCTCGCCGGTAATGTTGTGATGATCACCAGTCAGAATCATGGTTTTGCCGTGGATGAAGAGAATCTTCCTGCTAACCTGATCGCCACGCATCGCTCATTGTTTGACGGTAGCCTGCAGGGTATCCAGCGCACCGATAAGCCTGCATTCAGCTTTCAGGGTCACCCTGAAGCTAGCCCCGGCCCACACGATGCAGCATCCCTATTTGAACACTTTATAAAGTTAATGGAAGATCGACGCTAGTCACTTTCGGAGAAGACATGCCAAAAAGAACTGACATAAAAAGCATTCTCATCTTGGGCGCAGGACCCATTATTATTGGTCAGGCCTGTGAGTTTGACTACTCCGGCGCTCAGGCTTGTAAGGCGCTGCGCGAAGAGGGTTTCCGGGTAATTCTGGTGAACTCCAATCCAGCAACGATTATGACTGATCCCGCCATGGCCGATGCCACCTATATAGAACCGGTGGAGTGGCGTACGGTTGAACATATTATTGCTCAGGAAAAGCCCGACGCGCTGCTACCGACTATGGGTGGCCAGACCGCTCTGAACTGCGCATTGGATTTGGCCAAGCACGGCGTGCTGGAAAAGTATGGCGTAGAAATGATTGGCGCCAATGCCGATGCCATCGACAAAGCCGAAGATCGTGAGCGCTTTGACAAGGCCATGAAAGCTATTGGTTTGGATACACCGAATTCCGGTATTGCCCACAGCATGGAAGAGGCCATTCAGGTCTCCGATCGCTTTGGTTTCCCCTGTGTAATTCGCCCGTCGTTCACCATGGGTGGCTCCGGCGGTGGTATTGCTTACAACCGTGAAGAATTTGAAGAGATCTGCCGTCGCGGTTTAGACCTTTCACCAACCAATGAGCTATTAATCGATGAGTCGCTGATTGGTTGGAAAGAGTTTGAAATGGAAGTGGTCAGAGACCGCAAAGATAACTGCATTATTATCTGCGCCATTGAAAACCTCGATCCCATGGGCATCCACACTGGCGACTCGATTACCGTTGCCCCAGCCCAGACCTTGACTGACAAAGAATATCAAATCATGCGTAACGCCTCGATCAAGGTATTGCGTGAGATCGGTGTGGAAACCGGCGGCTCCAATGTACAGTTTGCGGTGAACCCTGAAAATGGACGCCTGATTGTTATTGAGATGAACCCGCGGGTTTCACGCTCTTCAGCTCTGGCCTCAAAAGCCACCGGCTTCCCCATTGCTCGAGTAGCGGCCAAGCTGGCTGTAGGTTATACCCTCGACGAATTGCAGAACGAAATCACTGGCGGCGCAACCCCAGCTTCCTTTGAGCCAAGCATAGATTACGTCGTCACTAAAATTCCACGCTTTGCCTTTGAGAAATTTGAGCAGGCTGATCAGTCACTGACCACCCAGATGAAGTCTGTGGGTGAGGTGATGGCTATTGGCCGCACCTTCCAAGAGTCTCTGCAAAAAGCCCTTCGTGGCCTCGAAGTGGGTGCCTCTGGTTTTGATCCAAAGATCACTGCTGAGACTGAAAACCCAGAAGCGGTTCTGAACAGCGAACTGGCCGTGGCCGGTCCCGACCGAATCTGGTATCTGGGAGATGCCTTTAGACATGGCATGAGCCTAGACGATGTCTTTACTCGCACCAAGGTCGACCCCTGGTTCCTTGTGCAGATCGAAGACCTGATTAAAGATGAACTCGTTCTGGGGCAACGCAGTCTGAGCGATTTGGATGAGAAAAGCCTCTATCGCTTAAAGCGCAAAGGCTTCTCCGATCGCCGTATTGGCGATGTACTAGGCTGTGGCGAAACCGCCGTGCGCGAACTGCGTTACGACTTAGGTTTGCACCCAGTTTACAAGCGCGTCGACACCTGTGCTGCAGAGTTTTCTACAGATACTGCCTATATGTACTCCACCTATGAAGAAGAGTGCGAGGCACGCCCCAGTAACCGCGACAAGATTCTCGTTCTCGGTGGCGGCCCCAACCGCATTGGTCAGGGTATTGAATTTGATTACTGCTGTGTTCACGCGGCCCTGGCAATGCGCGAAGACGGTTACGAAACCATTATGGTCAACTGTAATCCAGAGACCGTATCCACAGATTACGACACCTCAGATCGACTGTTCTTTGAACCCGTTACTCTGGAAGATGTATTGGAAATTGTGCGCATCGAAAAGCCCAAAGGTGTAATCGTTCAGTTCGGTGGCCAAACGCCGCTTAAACTGGCCCGTGCACTTGAAGCTGCCGGCGTACCCATTGTTGGCACCACGCCAGATGCCATCGATCGCGCGGAAGATCGCGAGCGTTTCCAGCAGATGATTCAAAAACTTGGCCTGCTGCAGCCGCAGAATGCCACCGCCCGCAGTGCTGATCAAGCCGTGGAACTGGCCAAAGAAATTGGCTACCCACTGGTCGTGCGTCCCTCTTATGTACTAGGCGGAAGAGCCATGGAGATTGTCTACAAAGAAGACGAGCTGCGTCACTATATGAAGACCGCCGTACAGGTCTCTGATGACTCTCCTGTGCTTCTCGACTTCTTCCTGCCCAATGCTATTGAAATGGATGTGGATGCAGTTAGTGACGGCGAACAGGTAGTGATTGGCGCCATCATGCAGCATATTGAACAGGCTGGTATTCACTCCGGTGATTCTGCCTGCTCGCTGCCGCCTTACAGCCTCGGCGAAGATATCCAGAATGAAATGCGTGAAGTGTGCAAGAAAATGGCATTGGAGCTAGGTGTGCGCGGTTTAATGAATGTGCAGTTAGCGCTTCAGGACGGCCTGATCTACGTAATTGAGGTTAATCCTCGCGCCTCGCGAACGGTACCCTTTGTCTCCAAATGTATCGGTACCTCTCTGGCGAAAATTGCTGCACGATGCATGGTCGGTCAGAGCCTTGAATCTCAGGGTTTCACCAAAGAAATCATCCCGCCTTACTTCAGTGTTAAAGAAGCGGTATTCCCATTCAATAAATTCCCCGGCACTGACCCGATTCTTGGGCCAGAGATGAAGTCCACCGGCGAAGTGATGGGCGTGGGTGCAACCTTTGCTGAGGCCTATGGCAAAGCAGAGCTTGGCGCCAGCGACGAAATTCCTACCAGTGGCACGGCTTTCGTTAGTGTTCGTGAGCGCGACAAGCACCAGGTCGCGGCACTGGCGACTCAACTCTCAGATCTTGGCTTTAAACTGGTCGCTACCGCAGGGACAGCAAAGCTGATTAAGCAAGCTGGCCTGGCCGTAACCATAGTCAACAAGGTAAAAGAGGGTCGTCCGCATATTGTCGATATGATTAAGAGCGACAAAATAAACCTGATTATTAATACCACTGAAGGTCGTCAGGCGATTTCCGATTCCTCTGCCATTCGTTACAGTGCCGAGCAGCATCGCGTCTATTACACTACAACCATGGCGGGTGGTAATGCGGTTTGCCAGGCTCTCAACTTTGATGGTGAAACTACCGTTCGACGTATTCAGACCTTGCATGAGGAGATAGCGTAATGCAAAAGGCCCCAATGACAGTTGAAGGTGAAATCGCTCTGCGTGAAGAGTTGCACCACCTGATTAAAGAAGTGCGTCCAACTATTATTGAGGCCATTGCCACTGCTCGTGAACACGGCGACCTCAAAGAGAACGCCGAATACCACGCTGCCCGCGAGCAGCAGAGTTTTACTGAAGGTCGGATTCAAGATATCGAAGGCAAGTTGTCGAATATTCAGGTGATCGACATCAATAAGATTCCCCACGGCGATCGCGTGGTGTTTGGTACCACTGTGACCATTATTAATCTTGATCTCGATAAGACCGTCACTTACAAAATTGTCGGCGATGATGAGGCGGATGTAAAAGCGTGTAAAATCTCTTACCAGTCGCCGATTGCGCGAGCTTTAATGGGTAAAGAGATCGGTGAAGTGGTAGTGGTTAAAGCTCCGAGTGGCGATGTTGAGTATGAAATAGACAATGTAGAGTTTATCTAGCAGCACTACTAGCGTCACCTCAAAGGAACGTCTCCCCAGCAAAAAGCCCGTCGCCCCAGCGAAGGTTGGGGTCCAGCTTCTCACAAATGGATGCCAGCCTCCGCCGGCGACAGGATTATTGCTAACTGCTGGCACCTAACAAAAACACCATCAATGCCTTCTGCGCATGCAAGCGATTCTCAGCTTCGTCCCACACTACTGAAATAGCCTCATCTTCCATCAATTCCCCAGACACTTCTTCGTCCCTATGAGCGGGCAGGCAGTGCATAAATAGCGCGTTGTTTGCGGCGTGAGCCATCAGCGCATGATTCACTTGAAAGCCAGTAAAGTGCTTGAGGCGCTCTTCCTGCTCGGCTTCCTGCCCCATTGAGGCAAATACATCTGTCGTTACCAAGTCGGCACCAGTCGCGGCTGCAATAGGATCATTTGAGACACTGAGACGCTTACCCGCTTCCGCCACCAGGGTGGCATTGGGTTCATAGCCAACTGGCGTGGCGATCTGTAATTTAAAATCAAACTGAATAGCTGCATTGATCCACGAGCTACACATATTGTTGCCATCGCCAATCCAAGCAACTGTTTTGCCTTGGATAGAACCGCGATGCTCGACAAAGGTTTGCACATCGGCCAATAACTGGCAGGGGTGATATTCATTGGTCAGTGCATTGATCACTGGTACTTTTGAATTTGCCGCAAAACGTTCGACGATCTCCTGACCATGGGTTCGGATCATAACAATATCCACCATGCGCGAGATCACGCGAGCAGAGTCTTCAACAGGTTCGCCACGGCCAAGCTGCGTGTCGTTGGATGACAGAAATATCGCATCGCCGCCCAGTTGGGCCATACCGGCTTCAAAGGAAACGCGGGTTCGGGTGGATGATTTCTCAAAAATCATACCCAGTACTTTGCCCTTAAAAATAGGTTCTTGGCGGCCTTCACGTTTGGCTGCTTTCATTTCAATGGCTAGGTCGATGACCTGGGATAGTTCCGCAGGGCTCAGGTCGCGCAAAGAGAGAAAATGTCTAATAGCCATAATCGGTTAGTCCTGTGTAAAGTCTTTGATAAGGGGTGCAAGAATCGCCACCACCTGATCGGCTTCATCGTCGGTCATAATAAATGACGGCAATAATCGAATCACCGAGTCCGCTGTAACATTAATAATTAAACCCGCTGCCATAGCCGCAGGAAATAAGGATTTGCAGGGCTTGTTAAGTTCAATACCAATCATGCAGCCTTTACCGCGAATATCAACAACATGTTCGACACCGGCTAGCGCAGTTCTGAAGCCAGCCATAATGCGGTCGCCCAGTGCTTCGGCTCTGGCGCTAAGATTTTCATCTTGCAGAGTCGTAATAGTGGCCAGTGCCGCGGCACAGGCCAGTGGGTTGCCGCCAAAGGTTGAACCATGGTTGCCGGGCTTCATAAGCTCTGCAGCTTCGCCATGGGCCAGACAGGCACCAATGGGAACCCCGTTGCCTAGACCTTTGGAGGTGGTCACCACGTCGGGCACAATGCCGCTGTGCTGATAATAAAAATATTTTCCGGTACGGCCATTGCCGGTCTGCACTTCATCGAGCATTAGCAGCCAACCGCGCTGATCACAAAACGCACGTAGCTGTTGCAGATATTCCGGGCTGGCCATGCGAATTCCGCCTTCACCCTGAATCGGCTCGACAAAAATGGCACAGATACTGGCGTTGTTGTCGGCTACGGTAGTCAGCGATTCCATATCGTCAAAAATTGCACGGGCAAAGCCTCGCACTAAGGGCTCAAAACCCGCCTGAACTCTTCGTCCACCGGAGGCACTCAGGGTTGCTAGAGTACGGCCATGAAACGCATTATCCATAACCAAAACTGTAGGCAGTTTGATACCTTTTTTACGGCCGTGGAGACGGGCCATTTTTATCGCCGCTTCGTTCGCTTCAGCACCGGAATTACCAAAAAACACGTTGTCCATACCAGAGGCGGTACATAATTTTTCCGCCAATAGTTCCTGGTTTGGAATAGTGAAAAAATTGGAACAATGAGTCAGTGTTGTGGCCTGTTCAGCTACAGCTTTGGCTACTGCAGGATGGGAGTGACCGAGACCACAGACAGCAATACCTGAGAGAGCATCCAAATAGCGATTGCCATCTGCATCCCACAGCCAGGCGCCATCGCCTTTAATAAGGGTAGCGGCTCTAGTGCCGTAGGTGTTCATCAGTGCCTGGTCGGTCATTGTCTCTATTGCATCCTTTGCATATTCAAAAATAATAAAAAAAGGCAGCGATGCTGCCCCTGATTGATCTTGTATTTGTTTGGATTGTCTTTGGAGTAAGGCTTTTACTCCTGACATAAGTAAATAGTAGCGCGGTTTATTTAAGCTGGCAACGCTGGATTGCAGTCTTTAAGCGGCTGAACTAGCGGCGCTTGATCCATGCAATCAAGCCAGTGATTGAAAGAAAACACATCAGCAAGCCGATAAGGTCGATAAAGAGCACCCCAAATTGACCAAAGAAGCGCCCGCTATGCAGATCGAGAATCACAGTTTCCAGCGAAACACTAGGTCCTGATGCTTGTTCCTTTAACTTTTCCTGGAGAGACTTGGGCAGTGGTGTCGCCATCTGCCGACTATCTTTTATCGTTTCCAACGCTATCTCAGATGCCGTAACGCCTAGGGTAAATGCGTCGAATTCCAGTGTTGCGTTATTGGTGGCCAGATAAATTCTGTCGTCGAGTACGGTGAGAGACTGAATACCCGCCGGGAGTCCATCGACAGTGCCAAACTGTTCGACAAACTGCCCATCACTGGTGAGCACAACTACGCTATCGGCACAGAGTGCGAGAATACTGTCGGCAGTTTGGACGAAATCTCTGAGTGGCGCAGTGCAGGGTGCAATACTGTCACCATCAACTAATAGCGCTTGATTACCATCCTGATAAAACCATTTCTCTCCCACATTAAATCCTTCGGCGGCCTGTACTTCAAAGCCATACCAACTGAGCAGCCAGTTACTGGAAAGATTAACCTGATTTAGCTTCAGACCCGGTGAGTGGTTCAGGGCAAAACCACTGATAGCGAGAAAAATTAATACCACGAAGGTCGACAGGCCAAGGCGTCGATGCCAGAGGTTATTAGTTTTGATACTGTTGATTGATTTGTTGTTCACGTTGGGTTTATTTCGCTTGTATGGAATTGTCGGTCGCGACTGAACTCTCTACTGCAAGGCTATGATAATACAAAGCCACGGCCGTGGCCTTATTAACTGCCCATACTGAAAGTGTAGCGCCAGTAATGCCATCGATATTCTTACTTAAGCGGTAATCTTCGCGCAGGGTTGCGCCACGATATTGCTTTGTATAAGCCGGGTAGCGCACTTCGCCTCCGCGGCTCTCGCGATAGGCGAGAATTTTAACCTGCTGGATAGCATTGTCTTCAACCACTATGCCGATAGTGATCGGCATCTCTTTGCCAATCTCCTCGAGAATCCAGGCGCTTTTGTTGTTGATCTGGTGGTAGCGTACACGCAATCCACGCACCGGCCGATCCTTTATTACAGCGGCTTGGGAACGGATCTCTGGGGTTAGCCAAAGTACCTTAGGCTCTGCTTGCAGGGGGGCAAACACCTCGGCGACAAAATCTGGCCCAGACTGAAAAACCCCCTTGGCACTCACTGGAAATGAGGCCGCGGAGGCGATTGTAGCAAGAGCCACTGCAGCGGTTGCCACAGCGACTCGGTAAACTTTACTAAGCATTTAGGTTAACGCCATTAGAAGGAATAACCGACACCCATATTGATACCGTCGTAGCCTTTATTACTCGAGGTATCTTGATTTTGATAGTCTATTTTAAACACTACAGTGGGGTGCAGCCAGTAGTTGAGTCCAATATCAAATTGCTCAACAGCGGTGTCAGCTGAATTTCCGGCAAGATTATCATACTCGCTGTAGCGCGCAAACAGACCTATTTTGTCAGTGATACGGTAGCTCGGCTCTATATAGAAGCCAGTTTGTTTGTCTGCGCCGGTGACAATTTGAGCGTCTGCAGCTTCAATCGCGAGATTGAACTCATCGCCCGGAGTGTAGTCGACAGCAGCTGTGCTGGCGTAGGCATTGATAGCACTGTCAAAATCCCACTCAGCGTAGAGTGCGCGGAGTTGGAAATCATCACGCTGCCAGGCAATATGAGTTTCAAATAACGTCCCAGAGACAGCTTCCGAACCTTCGCCCTGTGTCATATCAACTTGATGCTGAACTGATGCAGCCAACTCTAACCCGGGAATGGCGGTATATTTTAAGCGGCCTGTGAAGGCTATATTGTCGGCTTTGGCCTTGCCGACTTTTTGTCGACCATCCCGAGGCTTGTATTGGCCAGACTCTAAAAAGAGACCAGAATGAGCTGCGACATCATAGGAAAGCCCTTCATTAATCTCGCCGCTAAATGCTGCGCCACCTTCCCACCAAGTAGCAGGAATAATATTTTTTTCGACACTATTGCGCTCGGTGCCATAGAAAGTATTTGGCTCGTGAGTCTCATTAATCATACCTACAGGTATTAAGAACAGGCCCGCTTTGAGGCTGTGCTGACTGGCGAAATCCCACTCGATATAAGCCTGTTCTAATTCAACTTCACCTGGCTGACCTTCGCCGGCAATGCTGTGTTCAACTTCTAGCTCGGAGAAGAAGCGAATATCATCTGAGAATTGGTGTCCGGTAAACATCACGAAACGGTGAAAATCCATCGCGTCTTTGCTGCCGGCGGAATCATCACGATCTAAGCTGTTGTAGTGCAGCTCACCGTAACCACCGAAAGTCGTTTTGGCGCTTGCGCTGGGAGCCATTGAGATTTCTTCCACGGCGCTAATAGTCGCTTCGGCAATCACTTCAGTTTCTTGAATTCGCGCATCGTTGTCGCGCAGTTGCTCTTTCAGCGTGGCGATCTCGCCCTGCTGCTGTTGAATAAGTTGCCACATTTCCTCCAGACTAGGAGTTGCTGCCTGTGCCACAGCAGTAATATTCAAGCCGATAACGGTGGCGAGAAGTTGCTTCTTCATGTCTTTTTCCCTTGCAATGGTTTAATCAAAAGATGACTGGACTCGCTTTTCCCGCTAGGGGATACGTTTGCGATTGGGTCATGGGTTAAATCAGGCGTCACTATAATCATATGCAAACGCAAATGCAAATCATTCTCATTTGCATTAAATATAAAGTCTCTCGAGATACACTTAGAGGTAGAAATATAGGGTTAAATAAATTCGTTTGTGCGGTGTTGTCGGTGAGACTAAACAGGTAAAATGCCGCTTAAATTCAGCCCAACTACTAAATTCAGAGGATTTGTCTCTATGGACATTATGGAAACCATTCGTGAACAGGTAGAGAACAACGCAATTATTCTCTATATGAAAGGTTCACCCAATCAGCCCCAATGTGGCTTTTCTGCTCGGACAGTTCAGGCATTGATGGAGTGCGGTCAGCGCTTTGCCTATGTGGATATTCTGTCCAATCCAGAAATTCGTGCCAACTTACCAACCTATGGCAACTGGCCGACATTCCCGCAGCTTTGGATAAAAGGCGAGTTGATTGGCGGATGCGATATTATTGCCGACATGCACCAGAAAGGTGAGTTAAAGCCAATGATGGACGAGGCAGCTCCAGCACCAGAAGCCTAAAGTCGCAGCCTTAGCTGATGATAAAACGCCGCGGGTTAGATCTTAGCGGCGTTTTTTTTTGTCTTGATTTTAAGCTGTTAGATATTGATCTCGAACTTATTTTTGCGTCTTAGTCGAGATCTTCGACCCTGAGCAGCGACTACAATGCACAGCATCGTGATTATCACAGCGGTTTAACTCTATTAAAAAGGATTTTGTTTTATGAGCCTCTTTCGTCTCGGTCTTTTGGCCACCTTAACTACTGCACCTGTTGCCGTTAGTGCTGACATCATGAGTCTTTATGGCGGTACTGGCATCTGGCAATCAAGCCCCTCTGGCACCCTGGGTAATACCGGTATTAGTCTTGAAAATACGCTTAATTTTGACGAAGAAAATAGCAACTACCTATTTATCGCTCTAGAGCATCCAATTCCCCTGCTGCCAAACCTGCGTCTTGCGCGCACAGATTTGGAGTGGGCCGGGCAGGGCACGGTGCCTGCCGGAACCCGTCTTGATGAAGTGGTGTTTCCAATTGAGCAAACTGTAACTGCGGATCTCGACCTTAGCCATACCGAGATCACCCTCTACTACGAGGTTTTAGACAATATTATTGATCTAGATTTAGGGCTTACGGCTAGGATATTTGATGGCGACGCTAGCCTTATCGGCGCAGCTCAACAAGAGCGCGTCGAGTTCGATGCAGTGGTTCCAATGTTATACGGCAAGGCTGGAATCGATATGCCATTTAGTGGGTTATCTGCTGCCGTGAGTGGCAATTGGATTAATGTTGATGAATTTCATCTGATCGATTGGAGTGCTCAACTCAACTATGATTTCAGTATTGCACCGACTCTTGAGGCGGGACTTAGTATTGGCTACCGCTCAATGTTAATTGAAATTGATGATCAGGATGAACTGCAATCAGATGCTGAATTTGACGGTTTGTTTGTGGGTCTGCGACTGCTGTTTTAACAGCAGTCTGACATTATGATCTGAGGCTTTTCCACGGGCGACGAATCTCGTCATGGCGGATAAGGTATTCACCGTTTTGACGGTCGTTAAAGAAATGATGCAGGGCCAGTTCGACAACAGGAAAAGCCAGCTCCTTCCAGGGAATATCGGCTTCATCAAACAGCGCTACCTCAGAGGACTCAAAAGTAGCGTTAAACGTAGGCTCTTCAAGTCGGGCGCGGTAAAAAATATACACCTGATTGATCTGCGGAATATCGAACAGCGCATAGAGGTTTGGCTCGACGACCTGAGCATTAGCCTCTTCTTCACACTCCCGAAGCGCTCCGGTAAGCGATGACTCGCCATTTTCTAAAAAGCCTGCCGGCAGCGTCCAGAAGCCATGACGTGGTTCGATCGCTCTGCGACAGAGTAAAACTTTATCCCCGTAGACTGGTAAGACGCCAGCAATCACTTTGGGATTTTCATAGTGAATGGTGACGCAATGCTCACACACGTGGCGTTCGCGATTATCCCCTTCGGGGATGGCTTTGATAACGGATTTGCCGCAACTAGAACAAAAGTTCATGAAAGTCTCAGAAAGTGAAGAGACCCGAGTATAATGCACAAATGTTAGAAACCATTATAAATAGCTTAAAAAATTTTCCGCTGGAACGTCATCAGCCTAGCCCGCAAGAGCGAGGCTTAACGGCCGCTGTATTGGTTGCGCTTCACGGTGACAATTCAGACCCTCAGGTTATTTTGACGCAGCGCGCAATGCACCTCAATAATCATGCTGGTGAAGTCGCCTTTCCCGGTGGGATGTGGGACAAAACCGACAGTGATTTATTGCACACAGCACTTCGAGAGGCAGATGAGGAAATTGGCCTAGCGCCGAGTCTAGTGCAACCGATCGCCACATTGCCGATCGCCACACCCAGACGCCGTAACCTCAACGTCACACCCTTTGTTGGTTTGGTTAACGGCCCGCTAGACTTGGTGGCAGACCCAGGGGAAATTGGTGCGCTATTCGATGCACCGTTGCGTCTGTTTATGAATGTCGAAGATTATGACTATTTTGAAATGAAAACCGAATACGGTGCACTGACTTTTCCCTTCCTGCCGTATAAGGGCTATAAAATTTGGGGCTTTACCTTAAAGGTGCTCACCGATATGTTGAACACCACCGTAGATGCCAACATCCACCTCGAGTATCCGAGTGACGCGCGTATTGAAGAGCTGCGCCAGATGACTGAGTTACGTAAGAGAGTACAACAATGATTTACCGAATTGGCGATCAGGCCCCCAGTATTGACTCCACCGTGTTTGTTGCGCAGAGCGCAGATGTGATTGGTCAGGTGACGCTCAAAGAGCATTCGAGTGTCTGGTTTAATGCTGTAATCCGCGGCGACTGTGATCATATTGAGGTGGGTGCACGAAGCAATATTCAGGATGGCGCTGTGCTCCATTGCGATCCAGGTCAGCCGTTGACCATTGGTGAAGATGTCACTGTTGGCCACAACGCGATGATTCATTGTGCCGAAGTGGGTGACCGCACCTTGATTGGAATCAATGCGGTAATTCTCGATGGTGCCAAAGTTGGTAGCGATTGCATTATTGGTGCTAACACATTGGTTAAAGCGGGCAGTGAGATTCCGGATGGTTCATTGGTTGTAGGTTCCCCTGGGAAAGTTGTTCGACAGTTGGATGAGCAGGCTCGAGCCATGTTACTTGGCTCAGCGGCGAGCTACGTTCATGAAGGAAAAGTCATGTTGAATGAGCTTGTTGAGGTTCAGCGCTAATGGCGGATAAACCGGTCAAATCACCCTGTAACTCAGTTTGCATGTTAAACGATGAGGACGTCTGCGTTGGCTGCTATAGAACGTCGGAAGAAATACGAATCTGGTCTGTGCTGAATAATGATCAGCGTCGCGATGTAGTGATTGCTTGCGGTGAACGCAATCGCAAGGTCAATCCGTTTTACTAGGCTCTAAAGTCCAAGAAAGTCCAAGAAAGTCCAAGAAAGTCCAAAAAAACCAGTAAATGTCAGAAGGCCTGATGGATTATTCGTCACTTTCTACAGGCTTTCTCTTCATCGGCGTAACCACTATCTTCTTGATCATGGTGCCATTAATTTCTTCGGTTTCAAATCTATAACCATTCACCACAAAGCTAACATTCCCGTCGGGAATACTCTCAAGTTGTTCAAGTGCTAAGCCATTGAGGGTCTTTGGGCCGTCGGTTGACAGGCTCCATCCAGTTGCTTTGTTTATCTCGCGAATTGTTGCGACACCATCAATCAGGTAACTGCTATCGCCACGAGCCAAAATTTCATCGGCTTCATCTGCGGTATTGGTAGTGAAATCGCCAACAATTTCCTCGAGAATATCTTCTAGTGTAACCAGTCCTTTAACATCGCCGTACTCGTCTACAACCACCGCAAAACGATTGCGAGTCTTTTTGAAATTCAGTAGCTGGGTTGTGAGCATAGTGCTCTCGGGAATATAGTACGGCTCTTCGGCAAAGCGTTTAATCGCAGCATGAGTGACTTTCTCCGCGCGAGCTAAATGGTTGGCCTTACGGATATGAAAGATACCAATAATATTATTGATATCGCCGTCATAGATCGGCATGCGGGTATATTCACACTTAAATAGCTTGGCCATTAAAACATCAGGATCGTCTTGGATATCTAGTCCATTGATCTCGCTACGAGGAATCATAATATCCTCAACCGCGACGTTTTCTAGATCAAGAATGCCTTTCAGCATGCCCTGGTGACTGTCGGACATTTTATGCCCAGAAAGGTCGACTACCGAGCGCAATTCCTCAGTATCAAGGCCATCATCTCGTGAAGAGTTTGGGTCAAAGCCAAGCAGCTTTACCAGTCCGTTAGTGAGCTTGTTGATTGCCCACACCAATGGCCAGAAAATCGTCAGCAGAGGCTTGAGAATATGGCTGGCTTTAAAGGCAAACCATTCAGGATACTGGGCGGCAATGGTTTTCGGAGTAACCTCAGCAAAAACTAGCACCAAAATGGTTAGGGTTGCAGTCGCCACCCAGGGTGCTGCGGCTTCGCCTACATAAATTATCGCCAGAGCATTGGCGATAATTGCCGCGAGAATATTGACCGCATTATTGCCAATTAATATTAGCCCGATCAGCCGGTCTGGTGTAGCCAGCAGTTTCGCTGCACGACGTGCGCCGGAGCTTTTCTTGCGTTGATGCCTCAGCCTGTAGCGATTGAGTGACATCATGCCGGTTTCAGAACCTGAGAAAAATGCTGAAACCACTAACAGTATAAAGAGTGCTAACCAGAGCATCGACGAATCGGAAACGTCCAAAAATGAAAGGCCTTTAAAGAAACGGCCGGACATGTTGAATTAGTTTTTTGTTTTTAGCAATAGGGTTTTTCACTCTGGACTGAGGGCAATTGAGGGGGCTGGCTTATATCAGCAGGAATTCTAAAACCACTTTGCTACCCACATAGCCCAAAACGATGGCTATAAAGCCTGCCCAGGTCCATCGAATAGCAGTCTTGCCGCGCCAACCCTGAACCTGCCTTCCCCACAGCAGAACACCAAAGAAAACCCAAGCCACCAGGCTAAATACCACCTTGTGTAAAAGTTTTTGGGCAAAAAAGTCATCATAGAAAATAAATCCGCTGAGCAAAGACAGGGTGAGTATCAACTCGCCAGCCCAAATCAGCTCGAACAGTAGGGCTTCCATGCTCTGTAATGGCGGGAAAGTGCGCATCAACAAGTTCTGGTGCTTATGTTTTAGCTGCCAGTTTTGGTAGCCCATCAGCGCTGCCTGCAATGCCGCTATCGCCAATAAGCTGTAGGCCAGAATAGAAAGGAGAACATGCAATTGCATACTCGGTGCCAGCATAACTGCTGTTTTGGTGCTGGCGCCAGCAAGCGCGGCAGTAATGGTTAGTGCAGAAATCGGAAAGAGGAGGAGGTTGAGGCTGTGTATAGGCTTCTTCAGTCCGCTACAAAACACTACCACATTGATAATTAATGAAATCAGCGCAAAAATTTTCAGCAGGCTGAGATCTAGGCCCTCTGAGCTAAATAGCAGATCAGCCACCGCCTGGCTATGCAGCACAATCGCCAATGCCGTCACTAGCTGAAGCGCTAGGGTCGGTGTATTGATTTGTTTGCGCAGTTGCAGAACCTGATAGCCAAAAGCTAAGAGATAAACCGCGACTGCTGCACTGGCAAGAAGGCTGGTCATTAAAATAGGATCGCTAATAATTTGAAAAGAGTGTGGCATATTCAGACAGCTGGGTGAAGAGTTGTGGCAATTAATTGCTATAATGCCGCCCATCTATAAACAGTCGGGCAAAATTCTCATGGCAATGTTTGAAAACCTCAGTGATCGGCTATCCGATAGTCTTAAAAAAATATCCGGTAAAGCCAGTCTCAGCGAAGCCAATATCCAGGATACTTTGCGCGAAGTCCGCATGGCACTGTTGGAGGCGGATGTCGCCCTGCCAGTGGTCAAAGATTTTATCGAACAGGTCAAGCAGCGTGCCCTTGGGCAAGAAGTTAACCGCAGCCTTAATCCTGGGCAGCAGTTTTTAAAGATTGTTCAGGCTGAACTTGAAAAGGTCATGGGCGAGCAAAATGAAAGCCTGAACCTGGCGGCACAACCGCCGGCAATTATCTTGATGGCGGGTTTACAGGGTGCGGGTAAAACCACGTCTGCAGCCAAACTGTCGCGCTATTTGAGTGAGCGAGAGAAGAAAAAGGTTATGGTTGTCTCTGCGGATGTGTACCGTCCAGCAGCGATTGAGCAGCTCAAAACGCTGGCCGGCGAAGTGGGTGCCGAGTTCTTCCCCAGTGATATCAGTCAAAAGCCGGTTGCCATTGTCAACGCCGCTATAGATAGTGCGAAGAAGAAATTTGTCGATGTACTGATTGTTGATACTGCCGGGCGTTTGGCGGTTGACGATGAGATGATGGCTGAGATCAAGCAGGTCCATGCCGCCGCCAGCCCCATTGAAACTCTGTTCGTGATCGACGCCATGATCGGTCAGGATGCGGTGAATAACGCCAAAGCCTTCAATGAAGCGCTGCCTTTGACTGGCGTTATCCTGACCAAAGTTGATGGTGATGCTCGCGGCGGTGCTGCACTGTCAGTGCGTCATATCACCGGCAAGCCGATTAAATTCCTTGGCGTCGGTGAAAAGACTGATGCCTTAGAGCCTTTCCATCCCGAGCGTATCGCCTCGCGCATCCTCGGCATGGGCGATGTAATGTCGCTGATCGAAGATGTAGAGCGCAAGGTTGATAAAAAGAAAGCTGACAAACTTGCGCAAAAGATCGCCAAGGGCAAAGGCTTTGATCTTGAAGACCTGCGTGACCAGCTGCAGCAGATGAATAATATGGGTGGCATGGCCGGTTTGATGGACAAGCTCCCAGGTATGGGCAATATGGCGCAGATGGCACAACAGCAGAATGTCACCAGTCAGTTTGACCAGATGGATGCGATTATCAGCTCCATGACGCCAAAAGAACGCCGCAACCCAGATATTTTGAACGGCTCACGCAAGCGCCGTATTACCGTTGGTTCCGGTACCACCATTCAGGATCTCAATCGTCTGCTTAAACAGCATAAGCAAATGGGCAAGATGATGAAAAAGATGAAGGGCAAGGGCATGCAAAATATGATGCGCGGCCTCGGGGGTGCTATGGGTGGTGGAATGGGCGGCGGCCCCGGCGGTTCTATGCCGCCAATGGGTGGACTGCCGCCAGGTGGTTTTCCGCGTCGCTAGATAGCGCTGATAGCCAGGCGCTGTCTGGTTGCAAGGGCAAATTTACGGGCTCGTCAGCTTACTGTTTAAAGGTGTTTCCTTTTAGTCTCTTATGGCGTAAGATACCGCGCCTTCCGGGGAGCTGCGCCTATTGCTGCGCGAACTTTTTAAAAGCATCAAATCTGGCGATTGTGCCAGTTTGAACACAGGATTTTAGTACATGGTTACAATTAGATTGGCACGTGGTGGCGCTAAGAAACGCCCGTTTTACCACATCACAGTTTCTGACTCACGCAACGCGCGCGACGCACGTTACATTGAGCGTGTAGGCTTTTTTAACCCGGTTGCTCGTGGTGCTGAAGAGCGTCTGCGTTTGGATATGGACCGTGTTACTTACTGGCAGAGCCAGGGTGCACAGGTTAGCGATCGCGTTAAATCACTGATCAAAGAAGCCGCTAAGGCTGAAGCAGTAGCTGCCTAATCTACCTACATCTGTTGCTGAACACATCTGGAGATCATGATTGATGGAAACTCTAGTTGTTGGTCGCATAACAGCTGTATTTGGTGTGCGTGGCTGGGTGAAAGTCCATGCCTACACCGAAAAGGTCGAGACGCTCTGCTCTTACCAGCCTTGGTTGATAGACACCCCTGCTGGCGTCAAGCCGATACAGATCGATGATTGGCGTAGGCACGGTGAGAGCTTGGTTGCTCACATTGCGGGCATCGATGACCGCAATGTAGCGCAGACTTGGTGTGGTAACGATATTCTGGTCGAGAAAGATAAGCTCCCTGAGCTGAAAAGCGATGATTATTACTGGCATCAGCTCGAAGGGCTATCAGTGGTAAGCCACTACGAAGGTGAGCAGATTCGCCTTGGCACAGTTAAGTCGCTTCTCGAAACTGGCGCCAACGATGTGTTAGTGATTAAAGGCGATGCCGAGAGTATCGATCGGGAAGAAAGATTAATTCCCTACGTTGATCAATTTGTCACCAGCATTAGCATGGTGGACAGAAGGATCGACGTCATCTGGGATCCGGCTTTTTAGAGACGCGATAATTAAGGGTTTCAAAAAGAGCAGTAGCAGAGGAACAGGCACATGAAAATCGCACTGATTACCCTGTTCCCGGAAATGTTCAGTTCGCTGACCGAATACGGTATTAGCGGACGCGCAGTAAAGAACGGCTTGTTGGCGTGTCAGAGCTTCAATCCAAGAGACTTTACTGAAGACCGACATCAGACCGTCGACGCACGCCCTTACGGCGGCGGCCCCGGCATGGTGATGATGGTAGAGCCCCTACGCAAGGCAATATCTGCTGCTAAGCAGTGGGCTGGTGATGACGCCAAAGTGGTGTATCTATCGCCCCAAGGACAAGTCCTTAATCAGGGCGCAGTAAACAAATTTGCTACACAGCAGTCACTTGTATTGATTGCTGGCCGCTACGAAGGAATTGACGAGCGGCTAATAGAGCAAGAGGTAGATGAGGAGTGGTCCATAGGTGACTACGTGCTCAGCGGCGGTGAATTACCTGCCATGGTGTTAATGGATGCGTTGATCCGTCAAATACCAGGAGCCCTAGGGCACAAGGACTCCGCTGACCAGGACTCGTTTGCCGAAGGCTTATTAGACTGCCCGCACTATACGCGGCCAGAGGACTACCAGGGACAAGAGGTACCGGAAGTACTGTTGTCAGGCAATCATGAAAAAATTAGACGTTGGCGTTTGCAGCAAGCACTGATGCGAACCCAGCAGCGAAGACCCGATTTACTGGACCGCCTCGAGCTCAACCCTGAGCAACAGGCTCTACTCAAGGAAATGAGTGCTGCGCTGGCAGATGATGGCAAAGGATAGTGACCATCCTCTCTGTACAGAGCTCTAAAACAGGTGGCATGCCACCAACCAATGAAAATTGAGGAGCAAGAAATGACTAACAAAGTATCGATAATTGCTGCGCTTGAAAAAGAGCAGATGAGCAAAGAAATTCCTGATTTCAGCCCCGGTGATACCGTTGTTGTTCAGGTTAAAGTAAAAGAGGGCACTCGCGAGCGTCTGCAGGCATTCGAAGGCGTAGTACTAGCCAAGCGTAACCGTCAGTTGAACTCCGCCTTTACTGTTCGCAAAATCTCCAATGGTATTGGTGTGGAGCGTACGTTCCAGACTTACAGCCCACTGGTCGACAGCATTGAAGTTAAGCGTCGCGGTGCAGTTCGTCGCGCCAAGCTCTACTACTTGCGTGAGCGTTCAGGTCGATCTGCGCGTATTAAAGAAAAGCTCAACAAATAAATATTGGTTTCAAACCAGTATTTGTTGTGCAGAAAAAGGCGGCTCCGAAAGGGCCGCCTTTTTTAATGCCCGCAATAATCTTAAGTCTATACGCCAGTGAATATTTGTTCTGCTCTTAAGCTTGACAGTGCATTGCCATAGTCTATCTTTTAACTTACCACTATAAAAATGTGATTCACGTCACGATTAAATCAGAAATAATTCACAAAAAGTCCTTGAGATGATTTGTGAATCGCTAGGGAATGACCTCCAAGGAAGACATCATGAAAATCACAGTATTAGCGACCCTTTTTTGATAGTACCGATGCAGCATTAATGCATCGCTAAAAGGAAGATCGGCGCCAAGGATGGTTCGAATAAAGATTTGATGTAAAGACGGCACTAATAAGCAGGACGTTTGAGGCACAGCTGACAGGGAGTTGGCTGATTAGGGAGATAGGCCGTATTAGTACAGTCGTTTTGAGACTAGAGATGCTGTATGAATGCATCGCAAATAGGAAGATCGACACCAGGGACGGTGCAAGAAAAGGTTTTTTGTGTCAACGGCACTAATAAGCAGGACGCTTGAGGCATAGCTGACAGGGAGTTGGCTAGTTAAGGAAACAGGCCAAATTAGCACTAGCCGTTTTGAGGCCGCCGATGTTTTTTGGACGCATCGGTACAGGGACATTGTAAGCCAAGGATGGCGTAAGTTAATATTTATCGAGATCACTGGTACCCCCTAAAAACCTGGACATGGCACTTGCCAAGTTTGGGTTTTTTTTTGGCTGTCGAATTTCTTTTACTCCATAGCCTATAAGACATAGACTGGCCGCCTATTAACGTGATACTAAACAGTCTATGTCTCGAAAAGAAAAACTGAAAGATCCCTACGCTAGTCGTGAAGCATCCAAATATCAGAGTCCTGTGCCGAGCCGAGAATTCGTCCTCGATTATCTCCGGGACAGTGTTGGGCCGCTGACTCACGAGGAAATTTGCGTGGGATTGCAATTAGTTGATGAAGAGCAGATCGAAGCAATGCGTCGGCGTCTTCGTGCTATGGAGCGGGATGGTCAGGTTGCTCGCAATCGGGCTGATGGCTACGGCACTTTGGATAAGCTAAATTTGGTTAAGGGCCGTGTTATAGGTCATCCGGAAGGTTATGGTTTCGTCTCACCTCTGGAAGCGGGTGAGCAAGACATCTATCTTTCTAGCCGTCAGATGCGCCGCGTATTTGACGGTGATGTTGTGCTGGTGAGAATCTCCGGTCGAGATCGTCGCGGACGTCCCGAGGGTACTTTGGTGGACGTTGTTGAGCGCAAGACTACAGAATTAGTTGGGCGTTACTTCTGCGAAAGCGGTATCCACTTTGTGCGCCCTGACAATCCTCGAATCAGTCAGGACATCCTCATTGCTGCTGACCAGCTTAACGGCGCTGCGGCCGGTCAGATTGTTTTAGTGGGTATCACTGATGCGCCATCGCGCAATAGAGCGCCCAGTGGACACATCGCCGAAGTGTTGGGCGACCACTTGGACCCGGGTCTTGAAATCGAAGTGTCGATTCGAAATTATGGCATTCCCCATCAGTGGAACGATGAGGTTCAAGCGGAAACTGATGCCATACCAGACCAGGTTACGGATAAAGAATTTCGTGTTGATCTGCGGTCTCTACCCCTGGTTACTATCGACGGCGAAGATGCCCGAGATTTTGATGATGCGGTTTACTGTCAGCCCAAACCTAGGGGTGGCTGGAAGTTAATTGTTGCCATTGCGGATGTTTCGCATTATGTAAAACCTGGCAGTGCCCTCGATATTCAAGCGTTTGAGCGAGGTAACTCAGTCTATTTCCCCAATCATGTTGTGCCTATGTTGCCGGAAAAACTGTCCAATGGCCTCTGCTCTCTAAATCCTCGGGAAGATCGTCTCTGTATGGTTTGCGAGATGCAGATCAGTCGCGAGGGGGATGTTACCAAATATCAGTTTTATGAAGCTGTTATGTATTCCCATGCGCGCATGACCTACACCCAGGTAGCGCAAATTATTGAAGAGCGAGGGTCTCCAGAAGACGCTAATATCCGCGACCAGTTTGCCGCCATCCTGCCGCAGATTGATTCGTTACATGATCTTTACCGTGTTTTACACAAACGCCGCAGCGAGCGCGGTGCCATCGATTTTGATACTCAGGAAACTCGTATCCTATTTGATGGTCAGCGCAAGATAAGCCAAATTATTCCGGTTAAACGCACCGAGGCACACCGACTTATTGAAGAGTGTATGCTGGCCGCCAATGTCTGCACTGCGAAATTTCTTGAGAAATCTAAACTACCTGCACTCTATCGCGTCCATGAGGGTCCTAGCGAAGACCGTCTGACCTCGGTGCGCGATTTTCTCGGTGAATTGGGAATGGGTTTGGGTGGGGGTGATGATCCCCAGCCAGAGGACTACCAGCGTGTTTTGAGGTCGGCTAAAAATCGCGATGACGCCTCGGTTATTCAGTCCGTATTGTTGCGCTCCATGAGCCAAGCGGTTTATCAGGCGGAAAATCTAGGTCATTTTGGACTCGCCTTTGAGGGTTACACCCATTTCACCTCACCGATTCGTCGCTATGCCGATCTATTGGTTCATCGGGCCATTCGCAGCCTTATTCGCAGTAGTAAAAAAGTGTCAGGTGTGGTGCGAATTGAGGGTGCCAAGGAGCTGACAAAAGATAAAATATATCCCTATGAACTTCCCCGTCTAGACGACACTGGAGCGCACCTCTCCGTCACTGAGCGCCGCGCCGATGAGGCGACTCGCGATGTAGTGAACTGGCTTAAATGTGAGTACTTAGTTGATCGAGTCGGTCAGGAATACTCTGGTGTAGTTACTGCTGTGACCGGCTTTGGCTTGTTTGTTATGCTCGACGAACTCTATGTCGAGGGACTGGTTCATGTCACTGGATTGCCGAAGGATTATTACAATCATGAGGCGGCTCAGCATCGAATGGTTGGTGAGCGCACAGGCCGCGTATTCCGTCTAGGCGACAAACTCAGAGTAAAGGTAGTGCGGGTCAATCTGGATGAACGAAAGATTGATTTTGAATTGGCTGGAGAAGAGTCATCTAACGACCATTCTGGCGCTAAACGGCCCGCGGGGAAATTTACTCGAAAAGCCGTTGGCAAGGGGCGCGAGCAAGATTCCAAGAAGGGTCCCAAAGGTAAAAAGAAGCGTGGAGCTGGCGCTAGATCTGGCGGTAAGGATTCCGGGCCGGGTTCGAAGCGCCGTCGCAATGCGCCCAAATCTGCTGGGCAGAGCAAAAAAGCACCTGGTGCGGCGCGAAAGAAGAAACCTAAAAGCTGATTCAACTGCCTTCAGTTTTTAGGCTTATCTCGTTTAGCCTGCTATTTTAAATGATTCGGCAAAACCCGATTGAGGATTTCAGCTATGTAGCTGAGGAAGAGCGTGCCCATGCTGCTCTTGTAAAAGTTGGGGTCGCTATTGCCGACAGCCAAAATGCCATAGAGACTGTCGTAGCGCAGCGGTACCGCGGCTACTGATCCTACCTGACGACCGCGCTCACCAAACAAAAACACCATTTCGTCTTCGCGAAGGATGCCGCAGACTGCGCGATTGGCGCCGATCAACGTACCAACACGCTCATTGGCTTTCTCGGTGCTGGCAATACGTGCCATGGTGCGGGGCAGCTTTTTCTCATCGCCAAACAGGGTCAGACTGTAAAATTCGATTCCATAATCTTTGCCGAGGCTGTCATAGACCGCTTCGACCAATGCGCCAAGCGTTTTTGCTTCGAGAAGGTTGAGGACCAAGCGCTTGGTTTTTTCAAACAGCAGATCATTATCCTTGGCGGTCTGCAGCATGTTGTCTAATCGTGAACGCATCTCACTGTTGCGATCGCGCATCACACCGACTTGACGTTCGACCAAGGAAACTGCCTTGCCACTATTGTGGGGCAGAACCATGGTTTCGAGAATATCGGTATTCTTGTCCAAAAAGTCCGGATTATCGCGTAGGAATTCGCGCACTACTTTTTCAATTGGATCGACTTCTGTCTCTACTTGATTACTCATATTCTTATACGTCCGTGAAAAACTGTCTTAGCAGGTCCACTCATTATCAGTGGGGAGCCGGCACCTTTCCAGTCAATCTTTAGTGGGCCTCTGGTTAGGTGAACGGTTACTGGTGAGTCGACTAGCTCTTGCTGAATAGCTGCAACTGCTGCCGCACAGGCACCAGAGCCACAGGCGTCAGTTTCGCCGACGCCACGTTCGAACACTCGGAGCTTAATTTCACTGCGATCTACAATCTGCATAAACCCTACATTGACACGGTTTGGAAAGCGTTCATGGGACTCCAGAGCTGCGCCTAATTCGGCTACTGGGGCTGTATTTAGATCAGCCACGGTGAGCACAGCATGGGGATTGCCCATTGATACGGCAGCAATCCGCTGAACCTGCCCATTAACGTCTATGTCGTAGAGCGATGCTGCTTCGTTGGCCTGAAAGGGAATAGCCGGTGGATCCAGTTCTGGAACCCCCATATCTACGGCAACCAGATTCTTGTTAATCAAATTCAATGTCATAACGCGATTTGAGGTCTGTACCTGAATAGACTTTTTACCGGTCAGTTGACGGTCGTGGACAAAGCGCGCCAAGCAGCGAGCGCCATTACCGCATTGTTCAACTTCGGCACCGTCGCAGTTAAAAATACGATAGTTAAAATCAATATCCACAGCAGACGGCGGCTCAATAACCAACACTTGATCACAGCCGATGCCGGTCTTGCGATCGGCCAAGCGGCGGACCATGGAGGCGGTAATTCGGACATTCTGCGTAACCGCATCAATGACCACAAAATCATTGCCGAGTCCGTGCATTTTTGTGAATTTCATTAACATCAGTGTTATCTCACCGCTGCCGGCAGCAAGCTTTCGCCGCTGAGCAGATCTTCGATAGTTTCCCGCTGTCTGACTAAATGAATCTGATCGCCATCGACCATCACTTCTGGGGCCCGCGGGCGACTGTTGTAGTTGGAGCTCATCACAAATCCATAGGCACCGGCTGACATCAGGCACAGATAATCTCCGGCACAGATCGATAGAGGTCGGTCTTTAGCGAGAAAATCCCCGGTCTCACAGACAGGTCCAACTACATCGTAAACAGCACTCTCGGAGTTGCCAGTCGAAATTGGTTGGATATCCATCCATGCCTGATATAGAGCAGGCCGAATCATATCGTTCATGGCGGCATCGACAATGGCAAAATTCTTCTCACCATTGCTTTTCAAATACTGTACTTGAGTCAACATTACTCCGGCATTAGCGGTAATCGAGCGGCCCGGCTCCAGCACCAGAGTTTCACTGCGGTCCATTAAGAGCGGCAAAATTGCTGACATATAACTCTGGGGAGTTGGCGGCTCTTCGTCGTCGTAGCGCACGCCAAGGCCGCCGCCAATATCAATATGCTTTAGGGCTATGCCCAGTCCGGCCAATTCATCTACCAGTGCAAGTAAGCGCTCCAGTGCCGCAACAAAAGGTGCTATATCCACCAGTTGCGACCCTATATGGCAATCTACACCCACCACATTGATATGTGCCATCTGCGCGGCGCGCTGATAGACCTGAGCGGCCAGATTGATATCTATACCAAACTTATTTTCCTTCAAACCCGTGGAAATATAGGGGTGAGTCTGTGCATCCACATCGGGGTTTACCCGCAGGGACACCGCCGCAGTCGCGCCACAGCTGGCTGCGGTACTGTTTAGTAGCTCAAGCTCGGCCTCAGATTCGACATTAAAGCAGTGAATACCCAATTCAAGGGCACGTTGCATCTCGCTGGCGGTCTTGGCGACACCAGAAAAAACCACTTTGGCTGGATCACCGCCGGCGCGCAGCACGCGCTCAAGCTCACCAATAGAGACAATATCAAAGCCCGCACCCAGCTCGGCCAGAGTTTGCAGCACGGCAATATTGGAATTGGCTTTTACCGCGTAGCAAATTAGATGCTCTTTATCGACCAGCGCTGATTGGTAGGCGAGAAAATTATTGCTGATGGCGGCTTTGCTATAGACGTAACAAGGGGTGCCGAATTGACCGGCAATGGTGGAAAGCGCAGTGCTCTCAATAAACAGGTTCCCATCCTGGGAACTAATGGCGTGATGCATAATCATTTAGTCTTTATTGTGGTTAGCTAATCGTTGGATATTAGATGTTTGGTTGTTAGATGCTTTGTAACTAGAGGCTTGGTAACTAGAGGCCTCATAGCTAGAGCTCTGGTAAGTCGTTGAGACATCTTCAGGAAGATATAAATCGCCCTTATTGCCGCAACCCGAGATAGCTATGGCGACCAGAATGACGCTGGCAGATCCTAATGTTGCCCCGACATTGATTCGCGGTCGATTACTCAATAAATGCGCAAGTAAATAACGATACATGGTTTATAATTCCTGCCGTTGATGCGACGGTATGCCTATCTAACGTGAGGACGTAAGTATAGCGGCAGTGGCGGATGACACTCAAACAAATATGCGGCGCGAGCCCAATCTAACACGCACTTGGCAGTGGCCAAGCATGGATGTAATAAATGAATGAAGCGCAGTTTAATCAGTTGGTAGACGAGCTAATGTTTTCTATTGAAGAGAGCATTGATGACAGCGGCGCAGATATGGATTACGAAAACAGTGCGGGCATGCTTACGATCACCTGCGAGGCCAATGGCACACAGATTATTCTTTCACGACAAGCGGCGGTGGCTGAAATTTGGCTAGCGGCGAAATCCGGTGGATATCACTTCAAGCTGCAAGAGAGCGTCTGGTGCAATACCGTCAGCGGCGAACCGCTGATTGATATGCTTAGTCAAGCTTGCCTAGCTCAATCAGGCGAAACCATCGACTTCGATTTTTAAGCGGTTTTTACGCTCTTATTACTGGCACCCAGCCTTTTGGGTATAGGGGACTTTAGGCGCCAGATCGCACTATTTTAACGCTCACCAAGCCGCGCCTTGGCGCGACTAGCCGCGGCTATAACCTGAGCAGGCGCTGTGCCGCCAAGATGATCGCGCGCAGCAACTGATCCCTCTAGTGTGAGAACATCAAACACATCAGCACTGATTTCAGTGGAAAACTGTTGCAGCTCCTCCAGTGACATTTCTGATAGATCTTTATTTTCAGCCAGTCCATAGGCAACGGATTTTCCGACAATCTCATGGGAATCCCTAAAGGCAATACCTTTGCGAACCAGATAATCAGCCAGATCCGTGGCGGTTGAGAATCCACGGCGGGCTGCCTCATACATCATGTCCGGGCGCGACTCGATGGCCGGGATCATATCGGCGAATGCGCGCAAGCAGTCACGCACTGTATCCACGGTATCAAACAGCGGCTCTTTATCTTCCTGATTATCTTTATTGTAAGCCAGAGGTTGGCTTTTCATTAACGTCAGAAGAGAAATCAGATGACCGTTGACCCTGCCGGTTTTACCGCGCACCAGTTCAGGCACATCGGGATTTTTCTTCTGCGGCATAATTGATGAGCCAGTGCAGAAGCGGTCAGGCAGATAGATAAATTGAAATTGCGCTGAGGTCCAGAGGACTAATTCTTCAGACATGCGTGACATATGAGTCATCAAGATACTGGCAAAGGCGCAGAACTCGATGGCAAAGTCGCGATCGCTAACAGAGTCCAGAGAGTTTTCTGTAGGCTTGTCAAAGGCCAGGGCCTGAGCGGTAAATTGCCTGTCGATTGGATAGGTTGTTCCCGCTAGGGCCGCTGCACCCAAAGGGCTCTGGTTGAGTCGCTTGCGGCAATCCTGCAGACGGCTGAAATCTCTTTCGAGCATTTCATTCCAAGCCAGAAGGTGGTGTCCAAAGGTTACCGGCTGAGCAGTTTGCAAGTGCGTGAAGCCCGGCATAATAGTGTTGGCCTCTTGCGTTGCTAGTCCGATCAAGCCATCTTGTAAGCGCGTCAAAATCGGCGCTATATGGTCTATTTGATCACGCAGCCAGAGACGAATATCGGTTGCCACCTGATCATTTCGTGAGCGCCCCGTGTGCAATTTCTTGCCGACAATGCCAATTTTAGCCGTGAGAGCTGCTTCGATGTTCATGTGCACATCTTCCAGAATCACTGACCAGGGGAAATCGCCGGCCTCTATCTGTGCTTCAATCTCCTGCAGTCCGAGTATTATTTGATCGCGCTCGACGTCGGTTAGCACGCCCGCTTCGCAGAGCATGCTGGCATGAGCCACAGAACCTTGAATATCTTGGCGATAGAGACGCTGATCAAAATTCACCGAGGCAGTAAAGCGGGCGACAAAATCATCCACTGGCTCATTAAAACGGCCACCCCAAGCCTGATTGGTTTGTGTGGCTGCAGTTTTGTTGGTCTCGCTGTTTTCGTTTTTACTCATCGACTTGTTTGCTCAGTGGTTATATCGCGACTAGGATTATAGCTAATCACAGGGATGAGCAATAACTCGAATGAGTGATTCAGGGAAAAATCCGACTCAAATAGGCGATTATTTTATTCCTGACCTATGTCGCGGGCAGGGTTTGTTGGGATTATCTGCAATTGCAGCCTTATCGGCGGTTTTAATAGCATTGCTCCACAGTGGCATTGGCGACTTCGATTTCCTCTGGCTCGGCAAAATCGGCCTGTTCGTGTGTTGGATTGCGCTGATCAGTGCGCTGTTTTTATGCCGAGCAAGACCCTATTTGACAAACCTATCGCCGCCTCAGGTAGCACTGATTAACTATCTGTTAGTTTTATTGGCCGCAGCTCTCTGTGCCGTCGCCGCAGAATACTGGAACAGCTACTCTGCCAGTGGGATTTGGCAGGCGGATCCGATATCAATTTTGAATACTGTTCTGATCACGGCGATTCCCGCCGGCGTAATCTTGCGGCTTTATTATCTGCAGCAGCGCCTGTACCAGCAACAGAGTGCCAGTCTTGAAGCGCGACTTGCGGCCTTACAGGCGACCATCCGGCCGCACTTTTTATTCAACAGCATGAATAGCCTAGCTACCCTAATTCGAATTGATGCGGACAAGGCGGAAAGAATCGTCGAGAATCTCTGTGATCTGTTTCGCTATGCCCTTAAAGACAGTAAATCAGTAACCTTGCAGGAAGAAGTGGATGCCTGTGAGCGTTATTTGGAAATTGAAAAACTGCGTCTCGACGAACGTCTTGAGTACAGTTGGGATATTAAAACTGCGCTAAGTGATATTCGCGTTCCCCCCTTGATCCTGCAGCCATTAATTGAAAATGCGGTTTTCCATGGCGTGCAGCCTGCTATTCAGGGCGGCTCAATCTATATTGTCATTTATCGCTGCGGAGACTGGCTCACCATAGACCTGGTGAATAGTCTCCCTGAGCCGACTAACAACCATGCGGCGCTTTCTGAAATAACGTCCGGCCATCAATTAGCCTTGGATAATTTGCGCTGCAGACTCGATGCCTTTTTTAGTGGCGGCGCCGAGTTACAGGAAACTGTATTCAAAAATCACTACCATACGAGGATTCTACTTAAACCATTGGAGGGTTAAAGATGATCAAGGTATTGATCGTAGATGATGAATCGCTGGCGCGGATTCGCCTGCAGCGTTTGCTCGGAAAAAAATCGGATATCGAGCTTGTGGGCGAAGCGAGAAATGGCCTTGAAGCGGTCCAGATGGCCCATCAATATCTGCCCGACATTGTACTGATGGATGTGCGAATGCCAGAAATGGACGGGCTAGAAGCCGCGCGCCAGATCGCCAAAATGATACCGCCTCCGACGGTGATTTTCTGCACCGCCTTTGAAGACTTCGCGCTGCGTGCATTTGATGCCAAAGCCTTTGCCTACTTACTGAAACCGATTAAAGACAATGAGCTGGATGCGGCACTTCAACGCGCCGCGAGCGCAACCCGCGCCCAGCTTAATGGTCATACACCGAGTCATAGGCGTCACCTCTGCAGCAGAACTCACAACGGCCTCGAATTGGTCGCAGTAGAACATATTCGCCTGCTTCAGGCCGACCAAAAGTACGTCACCGCCTATACCGCTGAAGGTGAAACCGTACTCTCAGATACGCTCAAGGATATTGAGAAGGAATTCTCGCAGTTCTTTGTGCGTGTGCATCGCAGTGCATTGGTTGCCCGCGATGCGATTGAAGGGTTGACCTACGCCGAGGGTCATCTGGCGGTTAAACTAAGGGATATAGCGATTCAGCCGATTGTCAGCCGTCGCCTGGAGCCCAAACTACGGCAATTGTTACCCCAGCTTTAAGGCCGTCCTAGAGCGATAAAATTCAGCTGCCCAAGCGCAGCCAAATGGTCGATAATGTCCACTTAGTCAATCACAGCGATGGAATTTCAGTGCCCCAGACGATCCGAATTGCGACGCGAAAGAGCCCCCTGGCTCTTTGGCAGGCCGAGTTTGTAAAAGCTAAGTTACTTGAGAACCACCCAGATCTTGATGTCCAGCTGGTGGCCATGACCACTCGTGGTGATGTGCTGCTGGATACGCCACTGGCGAAAGTTGGCGGCAAAGGTCTGTTTGTGAAAGAGTTAGAAGTGGCAATGTTGGAAAATCGCGCCGATATTGCCGTGCACTCAATGAAAGATGTACCTATGGAATTTCCTCCGGGCCTCGGCCTAACGGTTATCTGTGAGCGCGAAGACCCCTTAGATGCTTTTGTCTCTAATCGCTACGCCAATCTTGCCGAGCTGCCTCCTGGATCTGTGGTGGGAACTTCTAGTCTGCGCCGACAGTGTCAAATTCGCGCTGCCTTTCCAGACCTGCAGATTAAAGATCTGCGCGGCAATGTTAATACTAGATTGGCGAAACTGGATTACGGAGACTACGACGCAATTATCCTTGCCAGTGCCGGGCTGATTCGACTGGGTATGGAGGCGCGAATTGCCTCGCGCCTCGAATCGGAACTCTGCCTGCCTGCTGGCGGCCAGGGTGCAGTAGGTATCGAATGCCGTCTCGATGATCAGGCCACTATCGAATTGTTGAAACCCTTAGAGCACAGTCAGACGCGCATACGAGTCACTGCCGAGCGCGCACTTAATCGACGCCTAGAGGGCGGCTGCCAGGTGCCGATTGCCTGTTATGCTGAGCTGGATGAGGCTGGCGAATCACTGCAGTTGCGCGGTTTGGTCGGTAGTGTCGACGGCTCCCTAATTCTGCAAGATCAGCTCTCCGCTCCGGTCGCACAAGCAGAGCAGCTGGGTACTGAGCTAGCCGAACGTTTGCTGGCTGCAGGTGCGGGTGAAATTCTCGCAGAGGTTTACGGGGCAGACTAATGTCGCAACGCATCCTGGTGATAAGACCCCTTAGGCAGGCAGATCAGTTTATTGAACTGCTAGAGCGAGCTGGTAATCAGGTCTGCCATATCCCAGTGATGGCTATTGAACCTGTAGTGGATGGTCAGTCGATTAAAAACCTGATCTTGGAAGTGGATAATTTTGATAAGGCCATCTGTGTCAGTGGCAATGCTGCCGAATTGGCCATTGAATGGTTGGATCGCTATTGGCCAATGCAGCCTGTGGGCATAGAGTATTTTGCTATTGGGCAGCAGACGGCGGACATTCTTGGCGCTGCTGATATTGTCGCCCTGTCACCGAGTGGCCGACAAAATAGTGAGGCTCTGTTAGCGCTGCCTGAGTTACAGGACTTGGGCGATCAGCGGGTGATTGTTTTTCGCGGCCGGGGTGGTCGAGAGATTCTTGGTGATACTCTTATTGAGCGCGGTGCACGAGTCGATTACTGCGAGCTTTATGAGCGCGTAATCAATCCCCAAAAGGCGCTGTTGGCGCGTAAACAGATGTTGGAAAGTGATTGTCTTGTGGCTCATAGTGGCGAGTTGCTAACTGCATTGGGTGATCAGTCCGGAGAGTCTGGGGCTGAGACGGCCGTTGTGGTTCCCAGTGAGCGAGTGGCGGAGATTGCCTGGAAGTTAGGTTATAGAAATATTGTCAGTGCCGAGAATGCGCTGCCAGAGGCAATGTTAGCTGCGGTACAGAAGGCGCTGTAATTTATTGCGTTAAAACCGGTTGACGAGCTATTCTTTGATTAATGAATAATTTTTTGGCGTTTGATGAGTGCGCGATGACTGCTTAATTGGTGTTCAATAGGCGTTTAATTGGCGTGCAACAAAAGAGAGGAAATGGTGACTGAGAAAAAACCTGCTACGCCTGCGGCAAGCGACAAGAGTGGTTCTGCGAAGGCCAGTTCTTCTGCAGCGGATAAATCAAGCTCAGTTAAACCATCTACCAAGAGCAGGTCCACCGAAGCGTCTAGTAACAGTGCGCCTAGAAATAAAGCTTCTGAAAACAAAGCTCCTAACAATACAGCGCTTGATACTAAAACCCCGAGGAAACCCGTCCCCTGGTTTAAAACAATTCTTTTATTGTTACTGGTCGCCGCATTGGCGGGGTCGACTTGGTTTGGTTGGATGCAGTGGCAGCAGCGCGCGGTTTTAGCTGAGAGTCTGCAAGCCAGATTAACGGCCTTTGAGGGGCAGATTGACAGACAGCAGCAAGTGACCGTTCGCGCGGGCCAGCAGCAGTCGCAAGCCATCAAAGCTCTGCAGGACCAACTCTACTCTCTGCGCCTGCTGACTAACCGTCAGGCCGAGCAAATATTAACTCTGGGCACCGCGACCCGGGGTGATTGGCTATTGGCAGAAGCTGCCTATCTAGTGCGTTTGGCCAATCAGCGTCTTCAGGTGGAGCGCAGCGTCGATAATCCTCTGGCGATTTTGGAAAGTGTCGACGGCATTTTTGTTCAAATCAATGATCCTGAATTACTGGCGGTGCGCAATGCCTTGGCTGTTGATATTGCCGCTTTGCGCATGGTTGAAAAAGTCGATCCTGAGGGGATCTACCTGGAGTTACAGGCGATCTCGGCGGCCCTTGAAACACTGTCGATACTTGAGCCTCATGCTGACCCTGAAGCTGTTCAACTGGCTCAAGCTGGACAAGATAGCGAGCAGCCACCGAGTTCTCTAGCCGAAACGCTTCAGCGCTTTAGTGACAATTTTGGCAACCTAATTGTTTTGCAGCGACGTCAACAACCGATTGAGCCTTTACTCAACGGTGCAGAACAAACCATGGTGCGTCAAAATCTCTACCTGCTACTTGAGCAAGCGCAGAGTGCTTTGCTCCGTGAAGAACAGAGAATTTACAGCAGTAGTCTGAAAAAAGCTGAGGCATTATTGCGCCGCTATTTTCAGTTAAATAGTGAATCCGAAGCCTCAATTGCACGACTGCAGATTCTCGCCAAACGTTCAGTGAACCAGACACTACCGGATATCTCCGGCTCCCAGAATGCTATTCAAACAGCGCTTAATTTGCGCAATAGCAGCGCTACCGACGAGGGAGCCGAACAGTGAGAAAGCTATTGCTATTGCTAGTGCTGGCCTTGCTTGTTGGCGCGCTGGCAGTCTGGGTATTACAATTTGGCAGTGGCTATGTCCTGCTAAGTTTTGCTGAATTGACGATTGAGATGAGTGCCTGGACTGGACTACTAATCTACTTGGCTGCCACCGTACTGCTGTTTTGGTTGCTGTTAACTTGGCGCTGGATTTTGAGCGCTGGCGGTTTTAGATCCTGGTGGCGCAATCGCCGTAGCGCGCGCAATCAGAATCAGACTGCTGAAGGGTTGTTACTGTTTGCTGGTGACGATTGGCAAGAAGCGGCAAAGCTGTTGTCCCAGTCTGCTTACAAGTCATCAATGCCAGTGGTTAATTTGTTGTTTGCAGCCCGAGCTGCTGCAGATAATGAACAGTTTGATCAGGCCCGTCAGGTTCTGCAGCGATTAAAAGTATCCTATCCGAAAAGCCGTTTTGTCGCCGATAAGGCCCTTGCCGAAACGCACTTGCTACAAGAGCGGCCCGAAGAAGCACTGAAAATCCTGCAGGCTGTCTATGCTGAAAACCCGCGTGATAAAGGGCTTTTGCGGCTCTTAGCCGATGCTCATTACCTAGCTGAAAATTGGACTGCTGCGCAAAAAATGCTGGGGGATTTGAAGCGCTTTCAGGCTGTCAACGATCAGGATCTGGCTAATCTAGAGCAGGACGTTTACTGTAACCTACTCGACTGCTCAGGGCTGGATAGCAGGGGCACACTAAGTGAAAAGCGAGCTCAGCTGGAGGATATTTGGTATCTGATTCCCAGAAAACACCAGCGAGAACCGCAGATTATTGCCTGCTATGCTGCCAGTCTAGGTAGAGTTAAGTTAGCCGAAAAACAGCAGGTGCTATTGACCAAATCGCTCAATAGACAGTGGCATCCACAGTTGGTCACACAGTTTGGCGAGCTTGAATCGGAGAGTCCAGAAAAGCAGCTGATGGTGGCTGAAAAATGGTTGGTGCAGCACGGCGAAGATGCCGATCTACTCTTGGCGCTGGGACGAATCTGCCAGCGTCTGAAGTTTTGGGGCAAGGCCAAGGACTATTTTACAACTGCCGTTAGGTTACGTCCCTCGGTTCAGGGCTCTATCTACTTGGCCAACGTGCTGGAAAAAATCGGCGACAGCAACGCTAGTGCTGAGGCTTACAAACAGGGGTTGCTCGCCGCACTTGAGCAAGAGCCGCTAAACGACTAGCTGCTACTAAGACGACAGTGTCAGGCTGCCTGTTGAAAGCTACGCAGCAACTCTATTTCATCCGCCCAAATCGATGGGTCTATGGTTTCCAGAACCAGGGGAATTCCGTCAAAGCGCTCGTCCTGCATAATAAATTGAAAGACATTTAGTCCCAGATTGCCGTGCCCAAGACTGTGGTGTCGATCGACGCGACTGGCATATTCTGAGCGCGAATCATTCAGATGCATGCCGCATAAATAGTCAAAGCCGACAATCCGCTGAAAATCATCAAAGACTTTTTCACAGCCATCTGTACTGCGCATATCGTAGCCCGCAGCAAAGGCATGACAGGTATCGTAGCAGATACCGACACGGCTCTTATCTTCGACGCCATCGATCATGGCTGCTAACTGCTCAAAACTAAAGCCAAGATTACTGCCCTGGCCAGCAGTATTCTCAATCACGGCAGTGACTCCAGACGTTACGTCCAAGGCCAAATTGATCGATTCTGCGATCTTAGTTATGCATTGCTCCTCCGTGATTTTGCGCAGATGACTGCCGGGATGAAAGTTGAGATATTTGAGTCCCAGCTGCTCACAGCGACGCAATTCATCGACAAATGCCTCACGAGATTTTTCCAGCCCCTCGGTCTCAGGATGACCAAGATTAATCAGGTAGCTGTCGTGGGGCAGAATCTGCTCCGGCGAAAAATCATAGCGTTCACAGTTCTCTCTAAACTTCTCAATGCTTTCTTGACTAAGAGGTTTGGCCTGCCATTGACGTTGATTTTTGGTAAAGAAAGCAAAGGCTGTGGCGCCTATTGCCTGGGCGTTAAGTGGTGCATTTTCGATGCCGCCAGCCGCACTAACGTGGGCGCCAATATATTTCATAGGGGACGATTCTCTGGAGGTGAGAGTAGATGATTACTAGTCTGAAGATAATAATGTAAAAGGAAATAATCTCCAACGGCCTTGATGGTTATGAACAGGCCTGAAGTCAAAAACTGCTAGTCTTATAGGTCACGATGATAACCGTCTATGCTTTATGACTGATTTTAAATGCACTCCCCAAGTCGCTCTAGATTTTATGAATCGCGAGCATCGCAAAGCGTTTGATGATGCTGACGCCTTAAAGCGTCTCTTGGATAAGGCCTTGGCGCGGAAACTCGACAGTGCCCTTAAGTCTGAATCTGAATCTCCAGAGTCTGAAGCGTTGGGTGAATTCGAGACTGAGGAAGAGGCCAAGACGAGCCAGTCCGACAGCACCAAAATTGAACTACTGATGCAGACCCTGTTACTGGACACTGTTACCCACTTTAAACTGGAAGAGCAGTGTATGGAGCAATACGAATTTCCTGCTCGGGAGGCGCATAGTCAAGAGCATTGACTGGTATTGCAATGGATGGACAGGGAACACAGTCTCTGGAGTAGAGATTGCAATATTGAAACCATCAACCATCTGAGTATTTACGCAGCAGACAGATTTCCCAAATGGTTGCTCAATCATATAGTCACCATGGATACGGTGATGGCCAGCTATATTCACCGCCATGGCGGTACTTCTTTTTAAATACAGCTCTCTTTAAACACAGCTCTTTTTAGATACGGTTTCTTTTTAGATCTCGAATCAAAAATCGCACCGGGTGCATGGCCTGACAGAGCTCTTCAGGCAAAGTGTCATTCAGTGTTGTTTTCTCGCCAGCAATCTCCGCCGCCAACAGTTCGGCCGTTAACGGCGCATAGCTCAGGCCTCTGGAACCCATACCGCAATTAACATAGAGGTTGGGTAGATAGGCTCCGAGAGTCGTCATGGGAGTCTTGGCATCGCGACGCAATTTGGCGTAATCCTCAAGCATGGCCGCTCGGTCCGGCACCGGGCCGGCAATGGGCAGATAATCCGAGGTGGTGCAGCGAAAGTTAGCTCGCCCAGTTAATTTTTCATTGGTCGGGTTGCCCATTACTGCCGCTAGTCCGGCATCGGTCGCCGCTATTTGCGCCAGATTGGCCTGATGGTCAATATCCCGCAGTTCGGTAGTAAACAGGTCTTTGTTATAGGTCGCGCCACAGCCGTGCAAACCCTCTTCTGCGGGCGTGATGTAGCACTCGCCACAGACTACCATTTTCATTTTGCTGCTCTCCGGAGTGCAGGGCAATTGCGTGATCTGGCCGCGAATCTTGCGCAGCGGTAGATAGGCCGTTTGGCTAAATTTTTTGCAGTCAAAGGCACTGGCAATAATGGCACTCTCAGTTTCAATCACCAGCTGCTTATTGGCATCCAGTAATTGCCAGCTCTGCTGTTGCTCACTGTATTCGAGACTATGGATATCTGCCTGTACAAGCGGAATATCATTTAATTTAAGTAATTGTTCGCAGATAAGCTGCGGTGGCAACCAGCCTAACTGGGGAAAATACAGAGCCGACTCCGCCTGCAGTGGCACGCCGCTCAATGCCTCTAGCTGTCCATGAGCGATGGTTTTGACCATCTCTGTCTGATCGGCGTAGCGCTCACTAATCAGCTTAAAGTCTCTGCGGGCCTTCTCATTTTCCGGCACTACCAGTACGCCGCACTGGCGACCCAAACCACTGTCCCAGAAAGGCTGGTAATAGTGGCTGGCAAACTGAATGGCCGCGAGATTAACGCGGGGCAATAAATCGTCTCTGGGAGATAGTTTGGGGTAGACAATACCTTCGGGATTTCCCGAGGCCTCGGCGCCGGCGTGGTTATGACGGTCGACAACGGTCACGTTGAAGCCGCGTTTTTTTAATGCCGCAGCCACTGTGCAACCAGAGATGCCCGCGCCTATAACAGTGACGGTTTTACGGTTGCGGGGAATCGGATTGGCGGTTTCAAACCAGGGCATGGCACTGGGTTGCTGTTTACTCATTTCCCGAGGCCAAACTCAGTGCAAATTTGCTCACACCAGCGGCTAATATAGTCATCACTGAGATCTAGCTGGTTCTCGTCATCTAGTGCTAGGCCGACAAAATGCGCCTTATTATCGGTGAGCGCCTTGGACTCGTCGAACTCATAACCTTTGTTGGGCCATTCGCCGACCATAGTTGCACCACGATTTTTCACCTTGGCCCAGAGATAGCCGAGGGCATCCTGAAACCATTCCGGATAACCTATCTGATCGCCGAGACCGTATACCGCGACCTGTTTTCCAGCGAAGTCGATTTGCTCTAGTTCGTCCCAGTGACTCTCCCAGTCCTCTTGAAGTTCGCCGTAGTCCCAGGTGGGGATGCCGAGTATTAGCAAATCATAATCAGCCATTAGGCTGAGGGGTTGATCGGCGATATTGTGCAAGCTGACGCTGTCGCTGTGTCGGCTATTGATCTGGGCACAGATTTTTTCCCCGGCCATTTCTGTGTAGCAGGTTGAGCTGCCGTAAAATAGGCCGATTGCTGAACTCATTGGTTTTTTCTCAAGCTGGGAGTAGGAATTTGCTCTAACAAGATCGTTATATGAGCGATCCGAGGGGATCATGATACCTGCTCTGTTGGCAGGACGGAACGCCCTTTACTCGCTCTCTATTTTAAGCGCCGCCGGCAAAATCCAGCTGCCGCCAGGCTTCATAGACAATAATCGAGACCGTATTCGAGAGGTTGAGGCTGCGACTCTCTTTTTGCATAGGTAGGCGCAAGACCTGCTCTGTGCCCAAACTGTCGCGAACATCCGCAGGCAAGCCGCGAGTTTCAGGACCAAATAACAGTGCATCTCCCTCTTCAAAGCGAGCCGAGGAATAGCAAACTGTACCTTTGGTGCTTAGGGCGTAAATCTTTTTCGGCTGCTGACTCTGTCGATAGGCCTCTAGACTGGCGTGGACTTTTAACGATTGAAATTCGCGGTAGTCGAGGCCGGCGCGGCGGAGTTTTTTATCATCCAGATCAAAACCCAAAGGCTCAATCAGATGCAGGCGAAAGCCGGTATTGGCGCAGAGGCGAATAATATTGCCGGTGTTAGGCGGAATTTCTGGTTGGTATAAAACAATATCGAGCATGAATTTTTAAGAGGCGACTTAGGCGTCGACAATCTCCACCATCAAATCATCTGACAGACTTTCGAGAATGTCGGTTAGCTGGTCTCCAGTCATGCCGCTTGGTAGCTGCAGGTAGGTGTGCGCGTAAAACATCATGCCGGCGGACATGGGAGTGCTTTCACAGAAGGTTTCCAGGGAAATAAGGCTGACGCTATGGCTCGCCAACAATGCTGAAATTTCGCCGACAATGCCTGGGCGATCATTGGCAACAATTTCGATGCAACTGACTTCGGCTTCTTTTTCCGCGCTTGGGGCACTCTGCTCAACAATAATTTTTATTCCATGAACGGAGAGTTCGCCCAGAGCCTGCTCGAGATCAGCATGCTTAGCGGGCTCAACTTCCACCATCAGGATGCCGGCAAACTTGCCTGCCAGGCGCGCCATGCTACTTTCCATCCAGTTGCCACCGTGGTGACTAATAGTCTGGGAAATCTGTTCTACTATCCCTTCGCGGTCATCGGCGATCACAGTTAGTACTAAATAATCGGTCATTTTTCGTTCCTCTGCTTAACTGCAAATGATTATGGCACTATTATGCAGGTCAGATGAATCTGAAACTGTCCAATTGGATAAATATGTTTCAATCAACCATTGCCCCTAATAAAGAGCTAGAAAGCTAACGAGTAGCAGGGCTAACGCAACTTAGGAAGCCAATACCGTGATCGAAATTCCTGCAGAAATGCTGAGCGCAGAAGTCCTCTATGGGATTATCGAAGAGTTTATCTTGCGTGAGGGCACTGATTACGGCTCACATGAAGTCAGCTTGGAAAGTAAAATTGATCAGGTGAAACGTCAACTTAGTAAGGGTGATGTGTTGATTACTTTTGATCCCGCTACCGAAAACTGCAATCTATTGACACGCCATCAGTTCAAGCAATATCAGGCTGAGCAAGAAGATGCTGAGCAGCAGCCGTGAATAAAGGAAACTCGCTTAAAAGAGCTTCGAAGCAACAGTCTGCGGTGACTGCCGCAGCAGTGTTTGCCGATTGGTTCGACCAACTTGAGGCCGCGCCACAGATCCTAGTGGGGTTCAGTGGTGGTCTCGACTCCACTGTATTGCTGCATTTGCTCTGTGAGCTACTGCCGCCGGAGCGGATCACAGCTGTGCATATTCATCATGGATTGTCTGCCAATGCCGACGACTGGCAGCAACATGCAAAAACCCTCTGCCATTCTTTGGGGGTGCGTCTAATCAGCGAATCTGTAGTAGTCAATAAAACCGGCGCTGGACTTGAGTCTGCGGCGCGAGACGCACGTTACAAGGTGTTTGAAGAGCATTTGATCGAAGATGGCTTGCTGCTTTTGGGTCACCATGCCGATGATCAGGTGGAGACAGTGTTGTTCCGGTTGTTGCGTGGTTCTGGTGCCAGAGGTCTTTCGGGGATACCGCAAACCCGTGCTGTGGGTGCAGGACATTTGATTAGGCCGCTGCTGAATCAGCCAAAGTCCAGATTGCAGGCCTATGCTGAGGCCCAGCAGTTAGTATGGATCGAAGATGAAAGTAATCAGCAGGAGCAGTTTGATCGCAACTATTTACGCAACAGCGTTATTCCTACATTGGCCGAGCGCTGGCCCGATTATGTGCAGGGCGTCATGCGCAGCGCAGAGCAGAGTGGTCAGGCAGATCAGCTTGCCGACTCTGTGGCGCGAGCCGATCTTGGTCTATTGGATCCACGCCCAGAGCGGGGCGGTTGGTCATTAGATCTAAACCAGTTTGTTGCGCTAGAGCCCCTGCGGCAGAAAAATCTACTGCGTTACTGGCCTGAAGTGCAGGGATTGTCGCCACTGGGGAAAACGTTTATCGATGAGGTGACGGACTCTTTGCTGACCGCTCGAGAAGACAGTGAGCCAAAGGTGGTGCGGTCTGATCTTCAGCTGTGTCGCTACCGTCAGCGCCTCTATCTACTGAGGCTCAGTGGACGTCCAAAAGCCGATCTGGATTTCTGTCTATTTTGGCCTGCCGATGAGTCATTGGTGCTACCCGATGGCAATCTATTAATCGCTGAGTCAGCGCGCGGCGAAGGTCTGCGCTTGAACAATATTGAACGCTTGCAAGTTCGCTTTCGCCGCGGCGGTGAACGCTGCCAGCCAGCGGGTCGCAAGCATTCCAATAGTCTTAAAAAACTGCTTCAGGAATTCGGCTTAGAGCCTTGGTGGCGAGAGCGAGTCCCTTTATTTTACAGCGACGAACAATTGGTTGCTGTGGGTGATCTATGGGTCTGTGAAGGGTGGCAGGTTGGGCCCCAAATGGAGGGTTTAAAAATCATCTGGCAGACAAACTCTCTGTAGAAACTGCTGGGCCTTTCTGTTAATCTGCTCTCCCATCTTAGGTAGGGTGGGTCTCGGTCATTTTAACGGCCAAACAAGCCTCTCTCGATTACATTTTTCAAGATTCTGTTCTTATGGAAAGCACTTCTATTTGAGCTTGGAATCGTAGTTTTACAGGGTCTTTATGACACGTTTTATTTTTGTTACCGGTGGTGTTGTCTCGTCTTTGGGTAAAGGTATATCAGCGGCATCGCTGGCTGCTGTGCTCGAATCCCGAGGACTCAATGTCACAATCCTGAAGCTCGACCCCTATTTGAATGTCGATCCCGGAACCATGAGCCCCTATCAGCACGGTGAAGTTTACGTGACTGAAGATGGTGCAGAGACAGATTTAGATCTTGGCCATTACGAGCGTTTTTTACGTTCGAAGATGACCAAGAACAATAACTTCACCAGCGGTCAGGTCTACGAAACAGTTTTGCGTCGCGAGCGTCGCGGTGACTATCTGGGTGGCACTGTGCAGGTTATTCCGCACCTGACAAATGAGATTAAGCGCCGTGTCTATGCCGGTGCTGGAGATGCCGATATAGCTGTTGTTGAGATTGGTGGCACGGTCGGTGATATTGAATCACAACCGTTTCTCGAAGCGGTTCGCCAACTAAAGGTTGAGCTCGGTCACAAGCGAGCATTGTTATTGCACCTCACTTTGGTTCCCTATATTGCCTCTGCTGGCGAAACTAAAACTAAGCCAACCCAGCACTCGGTAAAAGAGATGCGTTCTATTGGCCTGCAGCCTGACGTGTTGCTGTGTCGCTCTGAAGTACCGATTGAAGAGAGTCAGCGCCAGAAAATCTCGCTGTTCACCAACGTTGAAGAGCGTGCGGTGATTCCAGTAATTGATGCGCCGACTATTTATCAAATTCCACGTATGCTCCACGAGCGCGGCTTGGACCAATTTGTTGTCGATCGCTTTGAACTTGATGTGCCTGATGCGGATCTCAGCGAGTGGGATTTTGTAGTTCAGAGCCAACTGCATGCTGACGGTCAGGTGACCATCGCTATGGTCGGTAAGTATATGGAGCTGCTGGATGCCTACAAGTCTGTTACTGAAGCCTTGACTCACGCCGGCATTCATAACAAGACCAAAGTTAAGATTCGCTATGTTGATTCCGAACTGTTGGAGCAGGATCACTCATTACTCGATGGTGTCGACGCTATTCTGGTTCCTGGCGGTTTTGGTACTCGAGGCACCGAAGGCAAAGTCTTTGCGGTTAAAACAGCCCGAGAAAACAATATCCCCTACCTGGGTATCTGTCTGGGTATGCAGATTGCGATTATTGAATATGCGCGCAATGTCTGCGGCCTTGAAGGGGCTAATAGCACCGAATTTGATACCACAGCAGCTAACCCAGTGGTGGGTCTGATTGCAGATTGGATCGATGCCTCAGGCAATAAAGAGTCCCGCACCGAAGACTCTGATCTCGGCGGCACCATGCGTCTTGGCTCTCAGGCCTGTCATCTGGTTCCTGGCTCTATGGCCCACGGTATCTACGGCAATGATCAGGTGGAAGAACGTCACCGTCATCGCTTTGAGGTAAACAATAATTACTTGCCCGCCCTGAAAGAGGCCGGTCTGGTGGTTGGCGGTCTGTCTCACGACAAGACATTGGTAGAAACCATCGAACTGCCTAATCATCCCTGGTTCTTCGCCAGCCAGTTCCACCCGGAATTCAACTCGACGCCCCGAGATGGCCATCCGCTGTTTGAAGGCTTCGTGAGTGCGGCACTAAAGTATCAAAAGCAATCATCTGCCCAGGGTGACAAATAATGAGCGCCGTGACGATTCAGGTAGCGGACATAGACGTTAGCAATGATGCGCCCATGGTGTTGTTTGGGGGCATGAACGTGCTTGAGTCGCGGGATATGGCTATGCAGATTGCAGAAGCCTATGTTCGTGCCACTGAAAAACTCGGAATTCCCTATGTCTTCAAGGCTTCGTTTGATAAGGCCAATCGATCGTCAATCACTTCCTATCGCGGCCCCGGCCTCGATGAAGGGTTGAAAATATTTCAGGAAATTAAGCAGACGTTTAATATTCCACTGATCACCGATGTCCATGAAATCGAACAGGCTAAGCCGGTTGCGGAAGTCTGCGATGTGATTCAACTGCCAGCATTTCTCGCCCGCCAGACCGATTTGGTCCAGGCCATGGCAGAGACTGGTGCGGTGATCAATGTTAAGAAACCACAGTTTTTAAGTCCCGGTCAGATGGGCAATATAGTTGACAAGTTCCGTGAGTGTGGCAACGATCAGATTATGCTCTGCGAGCGCGGTACCTGCATGGGTTACGACAATCTGGTTGTGGATATGCTCGGTTTTCGCACCATGAAAGACGTCAGTGGCGGCTTGCCGTTAATATTTGATGTGACTCATGCATTACAGTGTCGAGATCCCTTGGGCGCAGCATCTGGCGGTCGTCGCCATCAGGTGGCTGAACTGGGTCGTGCTGGCATAGCTGTCGGCATAGCTGGCCTTTTCCTTGAGGCCCATCCAGATCCGGATCAAGCGCGCTGTGATGGCCCCAGTGCACTGCCTCTGGATAAGCTCGAGCCGTTTCTTGCGCAAATGAAGGCCTTTGATGACTTGATAAAATCTCAGGACGACCTCGGTATTCTTTAAGGTCGTCTTCGATGCTTTATCCTTGTCCGAAGGCGCTATAAATCAATTGTTACATTCCATCATGCGCAACTCCCTTTGCGCATGTCACCATAGATACTGGAGATAATAGTAAATGAGCAACATTGTAGATATTAAGGCATTTGAAATTCTCGACTCTCGCGGCAACCCGACTGTCCAGGCGGATGTGATTTTAGAGAATGGTGTTGTTGGCACTGCCAATGCCCCTTCAGGTGCTTCAACCGGTTCCCGCGAAGCGCTTGAGTTGCGCGATGGCGACAGCAGTCGTTATTTGGGTAAGGGCGTATTGACTGCCGTAAACAATATCAACACTACTATTAAAACCCTTTTGGTTGGCCAAGATGTCGCCGACCAGCGCCTGCTCGACAAGCTGATGATCGATGCAGATGGCACTGAAAACAAAGCCACACTGGGCGCCAATGCGATTCTGGCTGTTTCCCTGGCTGCGGCTAAAGCTGCCGCGATCGATCTGGGTATTCCACTGTATGCACATATTGCCAACGTCAATGGAACGCCTGGTCAGTACAGCATGCCTGTGCCGATGATGAACATTATTAACGGTGGTGAGCACGCAGATAACAACGTTGATATCCAAGAGTTTATGGTGCAGCCGGTTGGCGCTAAAAGCTTCTCTGAAGCGCTGCAGGTGGGTACTGAAATCTTCCATCAGTTGAAGAAGGTTCTCAGCAACAAAGGTTTGAACACGGCAGTGGGTGATGAAGGGGGCTTTGCACCGGATCTGGCCTCCAATGCTGAAGCTCTCGCAGTGATCAAGTTGGCTACCGAAGCCGCTGGTTATGAATTGGGCAAAGACGTAACTCTGGCCCTCGACTGTGCGGCCTCCGAATTTTACAAAGACGGCCACTACAATCTGTCCGGTGAAGGCGTGGTATTTAGCTCAGAAGGTTTTAGTGATTACCTGGCAGAGCTCTGCGATGTCTATCCAATTATCTCTATTGAAGACGGTCTCGATGAGTCTGACTGGGATGGCTGGAAGTACCAGACCGAAAAGCTCGGCGAGCGCGTCCAGCTAGTTGGCGACGATCTGTTTGTTACCAACACCAGTATCCTGGGTCGTGGTATTGAACTGGGTGTAGCCAACTCGATTCTGATCAAGTTCAACCAGATTGGCACCTTGTCTGAAACTCTCGATGCTATCGCTATGGCGAAAGACGCGGGTTATACCGCCGTTATTTCTCATCGCTCTGGAGAGACTGAAGACACGACTATCGCGGATCTGGCTGTGGCTACCGCTGCCGGCCAGATTAAAACCGGTTCGCTGTGTCGCTCGGACCGTGTTGCCAAGTACAACCGTCTATTGCGTATCGAAGCTGAATTGGGCGAGCAGGCTCAGTACCGCGGTCTGGCAGAATTTAAAGCCGCTCAGTAATTCCCGGTTGTAAGCTGTTGCGCTGTTTACCGATTTCTTGGGAAAAGAGCGCAGCGGTTGATGGGCAAATATCCGAAAAGCGAATAGAATGCCTGCATGCGCTGGTTAATCATTATTTTAGTTGTCCTTCTGGCCGGTCTACAGTGGCGACTGTGGGTCGGGGAGGGCAGTCTCGCCCACCGTGCCGAGCTCAATCGACAGCTGCAGCAACAGGAAGATGAGAACCAAACTCTGCGTCAGCGCAATCAGCAGATTGCCACAGATGTGGAAAGTCTTAAAAACAATCTCGATGCCATTGAAGAAAAAGCCCGCGCCGATCTGGGTATGATCAAGCAGGGTGAAACCTTCTATTTGGTAATTGATAAAAATCAGCAGCCAAAGCCAGTTCAGGATAGTCAACAATGACTACTGTTAACTATTGGGCCATTGTTCCCGCTGCCGGAAGTGGTCAGCGCTTTGGGGGCGAGGTAGCAAAACAGTTTCAGCCGCTCGGTGACCATCTAATCGCTCAGCACAGTCTAAGCCGTCTATTAAATATTCCCTGTATTGCACGAATCATTGTTCCCTGTGATATGGCCTCGCCCTATTGGCTGCAGATTCCTGCCGCCAGTGATCCACTGGTCGAGCTGGTTGCCGGTGGCTCTGAACGAGTGCATTCAGTACTGCAGGGGTTGTTGGCTATTGGCGATCGAGCTGAGAGCAGCGACTGGGTGTTGGTGCATGATATGGCGCGTCCCTGCATCACTAGCGGCGATATCAATAAGTTGATCAGCGAGTTAGTCGGCCATGCTGTGGGTGGCATACTCGCCACCTCGGTGACTGACACGTTAAAAACAATCGGCGCCGACAATCATATTCAAGCAACGCCAGATCGCAATCTCTATCGTGCGGCGCAAACCCCGCAGATGTTCCGTTACGGGCTGTTGGTGAAAGCCCTTGAGACCATGCTCAGTGACGGCCAAACCCCCACTGACGAAGCATCGGCTATAGAGTATTTGGGTGAGCAAGCAAAAGTTGTCGAGGGTCGCCGCGACAATATAAAAATTACCCACCGCGAAGATTTGATTATCGCCGCAGCGATTATGAATCAACAGGAGACTGAACAATGCGTATAGGACATGGCTACGATGTGCACCGGTTTGGTCCCGGAGATAAGTTAATTCTGGGGGGAGTGAGTATTCCCTATCAACACAGCTTTGTTGCTCATTCAGACGGCGACGTGCTGATTCATGCCCTGATCGACGCACTGCTTGGTGCCGCGGCACTGGGCGATATAGGCCAGCATTTTCCCGATACAGATGCTAAGTGGCAGGGGGCTAATAGCCGTCAGCTTTTAGCCGCAGTTGTCGCCATGATTAGCAGCAAAGGCTACATATTGGGCAATGCCGATATCACTATTGTCGCTCAGCAGCCAAAAATGTTGCCTCACTTAGACAAAATGCGCCTCAATCTCGCAGCAGATATAAGCTGCAATATTGATCAGATTAATATCAAAGCGACCACCACCGAAGAGCTTGGTTTTGCTGGGCGCAAGGAAGGCATTGCCTGTCATGCAGTGGCTTTATTGGTCTCTTCCTAAAGCCTGCCCCATCGAAATACAACTTTTCTCGGACTAACTGCTATCGATTCTCAAGCCCCCGACCCCCAAATCCCGGACTCCCAAAGCCCGGACTCCCAAGCGTTTGATTTTCAGCACTTGCCGCGCCTGTTTCCAGCAACCTTTGGCCGCGCTCAGTTCCGTAGTCAGCCGGAAGACTTTCAAGTCGATGAGATACTCGGTTTTGAGCCCAGCGGTGAGGGCGAGCATCTATTTGTGCATGTCCGCAAGCGTGACCAAAATACTCAGTGGGTGGCCGGGTTGTTGGCTGAGCTTGCCGGCATCAAGCGCAATGATGTCAGCTACTGTGGCATGAAAGACCGCTTTGCTGTGACCACGCAGTGGTTCAGTCTCTATTTACCGGGTAAAGAAATCTCCCAGGAACAATTAGTCCACAGTGACTTTGAAATCTTGAGCATGGCGCGCAACAATAAAAAATTGCGTCGCGGTATGCATGCTGCCAATACCTTTCGGCTGATATTGCGAGAGTTTACCTCTCTTGAAGAGCATTTCTCGGATATTGAGGCTCGTCTCAGCAGTATCGCCAGCAATGGTGTACCGAACTACTTTGGCGAACAGCGCTTTGGTCATGACTGCGGCAATTTGCACCAGGCTCAGGATCTGATCGAACGCGATCAACTCAAAGGCAATCGTCGGGGTACTGGTATCTATCTTTCGGCAGCGCGGTCCTGGCTGTTTAATCTTGTACTAGCCGAGCGCCTGGAAAAGGGTAACTGGTCAGAGTGCTTCGCTTATGAGGCTGAACCTAGCGGTCCACTCTGGGGTCGCGGACGCTCTGCGGCCAGTGGTGATCTCGAAATATTAGAACAGACAGTTTTGGGGGCCTGGCAGTCCTGGTGTTATGCATTGGAACATGCCGGACTTAAACAAGAGCGTCGGGCACTGATATTGCTGCCACAGAATATGCATTGGCAGAGGCTGGCCGTAGATCAGTTAGAACTCAGTTTTGATCTCTCCGGGGGCTGTTTTGCGACGGTGATACTACGTGAGATCGCTGAATTATTCCGCCCTACAATAGAGTCCCTGTGATATATTTGCACAGCATTCAGTGGACTAATTTTAAACCCAACCCGTTAAGTCCGTAGGGACTTTAGGAATAGAGGATTTTGCGTGAACTCGATTGATTTGGCTGGTGTCGGCATGACATCTCAGCGCACGCGCGAGCGGCTGATTCAGCGATTAAAAGATCAGGGCATCACCAATCAACGGATCCTCGATGTCTTTCGGGTAACGCCACGGCATATCTTTCTCGACGAAGCATTGGCCCATCGCGCCTACGAGGATACGGCTCTACCTATCGGCTTTTCCCAGACTCTTTCTCAGCCTTATATAGTTGCTCGGATGACCGAATTTTTGCTCTCCGCCGGCCCCCTGAGAAACGTTCTTGAAATTGGCACAGGGTCTGGCTTTCAGGCGACTATTCTGGCGCAGTTGGTGGACCGGGTTTATTCAGTGGAGCGTATTGAGCCTCTGCTAACAAAAGCTAAAGAGCGCTTTCGCAAGCTGGGTTTGCGCAATATCACCGCTGAACTCTCCGATGGCAGTTTTGGTTGGAAACGCCATGCACCTTACAACGGTATTATTACCACTGCGGCGCCTCAGGCGATCCCAGACGACCTGTTACATCAGTTGGCACCGGATGGAATACTGGTGATTCCGGTGGGTACTGGCGATGTTCAGGATCTGCGAGTTCTGCGTCGTATTGGCAGCTCATCTGAGTTTGAAGAAGAGATTATCGAGCAGGTTAAGTTTGTCCCACTGTTGGGTGGTCTAGCCCAGTAATCAGAGAGTGCAGCGGATAATAGCCTCACCGATCAGCCTTTGGAGTAACCATGCGCAGTTTTAAGCAATCCCTATTACTTTTCTCAAAAGGCTTGGCCATGGGCGCTGCCGATGTGGTTCCCGGTGTCTCGGGCGGCACAATAGCCTTTGTCAGTGGTATCTATATGGAGCTTATTAACAGTATCAAGTCGTTGAATCTGGAGGCGCTCAGAACCCTAAAGACTCAGGGGCTAGCCGCTGCCTGGCAATATATTAATGGCAATTTTCTGCTCACCTTGGTCAGTGGTATTTTAACCAGCTTATTTTCTCTGGCTGTGGGTATGCAGTACCTGTTGGCGCAACACCCGCTGCCACTTTGGTCATTTTTTGTCGGTTTAATTGCCGGCTCAGTGATCTATCTACTCCGCCAATACCGCATTGCTCGCTGGCAGGATATGCTGCTATTTGTGGTTGGTGTGTTTATCGCGTGGTCTGTGTCAGTGGCACCCGCGGTGCAGCTTGAGGGCAATCTGACGACTATGTTTTTTGCCGGGAGCATTGCTCTCTGTGCGATGATTTTGCCCGGTATTTCAGGCTCTTTTATCCTTGTTCTCCTGGGGCTATATCCAGTTTTTATCGGTGCCATTGCTGAGCTTCAGCTGGATATTCTCAGCGTGTTTGCGCTTGGCGGCCTTCTAGGCCTGGCGCTCTTTAGTCGCTTTCTCTCCTGGCTATTGGCCCATTATGAAGTGTCGGTTATTGTCACTATGTGTGGCTTTTTGGTGGGTAGCTTAAATATTATCTGGCCCTGGAAGTTGGTGCTGGAGTCCACTGTCAGTCACTCAGGCAAGACCATAGTACTGGCGGCAGAAAATCTCTGGCCAAGCCAATATACAGCGTTGGTTGGCGTTGATGCGCAAACCCTGCTCAGTGTCAGCGCCATGTTATGGGGCTTGATTTTAGTGCTGGGTTTAGAATATGTTGGATCAAGGTTTCAGAATGAAGCCCTATAACCTTCTATAACTCTCTGCAGGTAGTCTAATTTGACAGCCAAGCTGGTTCCAACAGTCTCTGCGTTAGCGCTGATAGCGGTCATTTTAGTGGCCGGCTGTAGCAGTCATAACTCGGCGCCTGTCAGTAGCCGTTCTGCGCCGCCTAGTACTCGTGTAATGGTGCATCAGGTTGAATCAGGTGAGACACTTTATTCCATTGCTTGGCGCTATGACCTGGATTTTCGCAAGCTCGCGCGAGCTAATGGGATAAGAGCACCTTTCGTTATTAGTCGCGGCCAACTGCTGTCATTGGATACCAGTAAAATAAGCAGTGCGGCGGCTAAAACTGTTAGTAAAGCAGTTAAAAAGACTAAAATAGCCGCGCGGAAGGCCACTTCGATTGCTCCTGCGACCAGCCCAAAGGTAACAGAAACCCTTAAAATTAAGCCTAAATCTGCCCCTAGTCCTGTGGTGTATAGCACTAATTGGCAGTGGAAATGGCCGATTAAAGGCAAAATAGTTGAGTCATATAGCCTTCCCGAGCTGCATAAGGGAATAAAAATTAAGTCCGTCAGCCGAGCAGCGGTGCGGTCTTCAGCTCCGGGTGTCGTAGTTTATGCAGGAGAGGGTTTACGCGGGTATGGTAAGCTGGTTATCGTTAAGCACAGTGAGATTTTATTAAGTGCCTATGCTCACAATGATCAGATTATGGTCAGGGAGGGTCAGTCCGTAAGACAGACCGAAATTATCTCTCGATTGGGTTCTGATGGTACGATGTATTTTGAAATACGCAAAGATGGGTATCCAGTGGATCCTGAGGCCTATTTGAAATAGATAGACGAAATTAAGATCGAAGGGTTTGAAGAGGTTGATAAATTGGACAGCTATATCGTCAACCTTGTTGAGCTAGCTCAGCGCAAGTAGTAGATAGTAAGTTAGTTGAAAAGCAGTATGTAAAAAAGGAAGCGGTACCGTTCTGGAGAGGTCACTAGATTGTGACTTGGAACATGGAGTAACACTAAAGGGATTATGACGTTATGGAATCAGCGTTAAAAGTAGATATAGAAAAAGTACAAAACGACGATCAAGGAAGCTCATCGGAAGTTAGTCATCAGGTTATTGATGCTACCAGCCTCTACCTCAAAGAGATTGGTTATGCTCCGTTACTTACGGCAGCAGAAGAAGTCTTCTACGCTCGAAAACTCCTCAAAGGCGATGAATCAGCACGCAAGCGCATGATCGAAAGCAATCTGCGATTAGTGGTTAAAATCGCGCGTCGCTATGTCAATCGGGGTCTTGAACTACTCGATTTAATTGAAGCGGGTAATATTGGCCTTATGCGTGCGGTGGAAAAGTTCGATCCTGAACTGGGCTATCGTTTCTCCACCTACCCAACCTGGTGGATTAGGCAAACTATTGAGCGCGGATTGATGAATCAGACTCGCACTATCAGGTTGCCGGTGCATATTGTCAAAGAACTCAATGTCTATGTGCGCGCATCGCGCAAATTAGCTCAGCAACTCGACCACACACCAACACCGGAGGAAATTGCCGAGGAGGTCGATAAGCCTGTGGCTGATGTACTGAAGATATTCAGTCTCAGTGAACGTATATCATCTATTGATATACCGGTTGCTGAGAATGAAAAGAGCCTTATTGAAACGATTTCTGCGGAGGGAGCCAGTAGCCCTGAACGACAGATCGAAGGTGAAAATCTTTCCGAAGTACTTAATAAGTGGCTTACTCAACTGCCTGAAAAGCAGCGCGAAGTCCTGGTGAGACGGTTTGGTTTGCTACACCACCAGGAAGAGACCTTAGAACAGGTTGGGCGCGAGATCGGTCTTACCAGAGAGCGAGTACGTCAGATCCAAGTCGATGCCCTGAGAAGGTTGCGTGATGTGCTGCGCAAGCACGGGTTAAACGGTGACGTGCTGTTTGAGGAGTTAGATGGAGCTTAGGTCAAAGATTGTTTAATTGACGAGAATAAAAAAACCGGCACCTGGATGCCGGTTTTTTTTGCCAGCAAACTTGTCGTTTACTAGCAGCATGGCCAAGATTACTCAGCCAGATAGCGCTCGCGAGATGACATGATTTCAGCACGGGCTGCTTCAGCGTTATCCCAACCATCTACCTTAACCCACTTGCCTGGTTCCAAGGCTTTGTAGTTTTCAAAGTAGTGGACGATCTGATTTAGCAGCAGCTCAGGCAAATCACCAATTTCTTGAACGTGATCATAGATCTTGGTCAGCTTGGTGTGTGGTACTGCGAGAAGCTTAGCATCTACACCAGATTCGTCAGTCATATTGAGCACGCCTACAACGCGGCTGCGAATCACTGCACCAGGAACTACCGGGTAAGGTGAAACAACCAATACATCTAGCGGGTCACCATCTTCAGACAGAGTCTGAGGCACATAGCCATAGTTAGCTGGGTAGAACATTGGCGTAGCGACAAAGCGGTCGACAAAAATTGCATCGCTATCCTTGTCTACTTCATATTTGATCGGGTCGTGATTCGCTGGAATCTCGATAATTACATTAATATCGTTTGGCAGATCATTGCCTGGCGGGATGTCGTTGTAGCTCATGATTTCAAATCCGTGATAGTGATAGTGAGTGGCATTGAGTGAAATTGATAGTGCCGAGAGAAGGGCCAATTTTTCAGACGCGGATTATAGCGACTTGCTCAAAAATTGGCCAGTGGCTTAATTGATTGGCGGCACAGGGGGACTGAGCCGCCGCTATTTTCACTTCAGTTTAAAGGTTATGGGTACGGTAATTTCGAAATGATCTGTATTTAGCGCAGCTGGCAGCTCAGGAAAGGGCGCTGCACGCTCAGTGGCTTTAATGGCCGCTTTGTTGAGTATCGAGTGCCTACTTTTTTGAGCTACTGTGACTTTCTCCAGAGCCCCTGACTTGCTCACAACTATCGACATACGCACAGTACCTTCAAGGCCCTGATCAATGGCGCGGCTGGGGTAGCTGATTTTTTGTAGATCTTTTGCACGACTAGAGGTGTGTAGTCACGCATGGCAAGAGCCTCAGTGATACTAAAGTCGACCTCGTCTTCAATGTCAGCGTTAATTTCTGGGTCAGCTGCAACGGTTTCAACCGATGCTTTGGCAAGGCTGCCACTCTTGGAGCCTGCATTATCAGTATCTGCTATGGGCTTGAGCGCTGAGCTTTGCGCTTTACTTTGCTCTTCATTCTGGCCTTCGGTCGCAATTGGCTAGGTGCCGATGTTTGCAGAGGTCGCTGCTACCGCAGTTGCTGGTGCTACTGATTTGGCTGCTATAGCCGCTGTGGTCTTTTCGGCTTTTGGGTTCTTTGCGATGACGGACTTAGCCTTTGTCACTCTCTCGGTTACTGCCACTGCCGCAGGTTCCGGTGGCAATATTCAGGACGCAGCCAGATTAACCCGTTGCGGATCTGTGGTAATGGTCTTGAGCAGCGCGACGGCTTCTGGATTGCTCTGCTTGCCAAGAATCTCATTTTTAAAGCTGGTGGTGGGAGGGATTGCACCAATCCAAGTATTGAGCAAAAGGCCAAATACCTCTGATGGCAACCCTGCCACCAATTCCGTGCCATTAAAGCGCATTGATGTGCCCCGATCAGGACTCGACAGATACTCGATAAAATCTCCTCTTTTTGGTGCTGATTTTGGAGCCTGCATAAGGGTAATAAGATCTTGGGCTGAATCAGAAAAGATCTCTCGGCTATTGTTGATTGAAATGCTCTGCATCCACAGGTTGAACCAGCGGCGTTTGGAATAATTATTAAGGACCCGCACTTCCATGCGTTTTTGTCCCTGCATTGAATGAGTTCTCCCCGGGTTTTGCTGCTGTGTCTCTAAATAGAGCGCTGCGGCAAACTGATCTTTGCCCAGATCGGCATAGATACTGCTGCCATTCATTACTAGGTTGGATTGTGCCGATCCTAAAGAAGCTAGACAAAGGATTCCCATTATTGCCATGCCCTTAAACAGGCGCTTTAACCATTTGCTTGGTTGAAAGACGAAATTACGAGGCAGCTTTTTAGCCATCTCAACTGTTTCGTTAACTTTTCTCGCTATTGCTGCGTCACCCGCGGCGGTACCTTGAATGTCCATTTTAAAAGTCCCTTTGTGTGTCTCAGCGAATTTATCGCCAGCCTACTGGACCTCCATTGTCCCCAAGGGAAAGAAGCGTTCAATTCAGTAAAGGTGAAATGCCAACTATGACACTTTTCAGACTGATGGATTGTTGTGGATATCACATTATAAATCGCTAAATATCGTTCAATTCCTAATTTTACTGGAGCTAATTCAAGCTTAAAACCCAACCGAGTGCACTGCTTTTTAACGTTTGGAAACCCTTCAGTCAGTAATCCAGATTGCATTTTCTCGGCATCAGAACGAAATCCAAAGTAAACTATAAGACGGACTCTGCCGTAGACAGAGCATAAATAACAACAAGCAAAATTGGATGGCTACCCTTGAACAGTAATGTACGTGTGTCTCTTATTATCGCCCTGGCAATTAGCCTGTGGTTAGTCTCGGGATTGTTTGCCTCTCCGGCAACTGAGGACAATGCCAGTGAAGTCGAATTAAAACTCACGAACGTGCAGGCTGAATGGTTTGAAGTGCAAGCCTATGAGCCTCAGCTGGTGTTGCGTGGGCGAACCGAAGCCAATCGATCAGTAGATGTGAAAGCGCAAATCGCTGGCCGTATCGTCGCTGTCCCAGCAGATGAGGGCGTTTCAGTTGACGCAGGTCAAACAATCTGTGAAGTTGATCAGGAAGACCGCAGGCAGCGTTTCCAGCATGCCAAGGCTGGCCTCAATCAAGCCACAATCGAATATAAAGGTGCGCAAAAACTGAAACAGGGTGGCTACCAGTCAGAGCTGGCAATTGCGCAGGCTAAAACGCGCCTTGAATCTGCTCGAGTAGCCCTCAAGCGCAGCAGCCTTGATCTGAACAACCTGTCGATTAAGGCACCCTTTGAAGGCGTTATTGAGCGTCGACCTGTGGAAGTGGGAGACTTTGTTCAGCCAGGGCAGCTCTGTGCACAGTTGGTTGAGCTCAACCCATTAAAAGTCTCTGCAGTGATCACTGAACAAGAGATTGGCAAAATTTCCCTGGCTCGAGGTGCGCGATTAACTCTGGTTAATGGAGAAACTCTTGAGGGCAAAATTAGCTATCTGTCTCGCCAGGCCAACCCAGTTACCCGCAGTTATCGCGTTGAGGCGACGATCGCCAACCCGCAGTTGCGCTTTTTAGCGGGGATGTCTGGGAGTCTTGAAATTGCAGCAGAGCCCATGTCAGCCCATCTTATTCCCTCCAGTCTGGTGTTGCTCGATGATGCTGGTCACTTGATGGTTCGTGCGGTCAATGCCGAGGGTATTATCTCGTCATTGTCTGTAGCCAATGTGGGTGAAAATAGCGACGGTGTTTGGGTCACTGGACTGCCTGATAGAGTGGCTCTGGTAACTGTGGGACAAAATTATGTCACTGAAGCTGAGCAGGTTTCTGTCTCCTATAAGACCAGCCTTTCTTCTAGTAGCTCCGAGTTAAACAGCTCTGAATTAGACAGCTCTGACAGTCAGTAACAGGAATAACAAAACCAATGAAATTTCTCAATCTGATTATCGATCATGCTCGAGCCACACTCTCAATAATGCTTCTAGTATTATTTGCCGGCACCATGGCGCGTATTGCCCTGCCAGTAGAAGTTAATCCTAACGTCACTCTGCCATTGGTTATGATCATGGTGAGACATGATGGCATTTCACCTGAAGACGGTACCCGACTACTTATCAGACCGGTGGAGAAAGAGCTTAAGACACTTGATGGTCTCGAGGAAATAAATGCCGTTGCCCGCGAGGGTGCGATCTATATTATGACGGAGTTCGATATCAGCGAAGATATCGATAAAGTTGTCTCTGAGGTGCGGGAGGCAGTCGACCGCGCTAAAGCGGAGTTTCCCCAAGATACCAAAGAACCTATAGTCAATGAACTAAGCCCCAGTCCTGAGCCCACCGTTGTGATTACGTTTTCCGGCGAACAGGCCTCCGAACGCGAAATTTTTAGAACAGCCAAGTTCTTTCAGCGCAAACTTGAGATGCTGCCCAATGTTTTAAAGGCGGACATCTCCGGTCATCGAGATGAAGTGGTAGAAGCCGTGCTCGATCCTTACAGACTCGAGCAGTACAACATAACCGCTGATGAGATGTTGCGTTCGGTGCGGGGAAATAATCTGCTGATTCCCGCTGGTGAAATAGATGCGGCTCAGGGTCGCTTTGGCATCAAAGTGCCAGCGCTGATTGAAACGACCGACGACATTCGCAAATTACCTGTGCGTTTTACAGCCGACGGTGTGATTACCCTCGGTGATGTTGCAGATGTGCGACGCACATTTAAAGATGCAAGCGGTTTCAGCACTATCAATGGTAAGAAAACGATCGCCATTGATGTACGCAAACGGCTCAATGCCAATGCCATCCAGACGGTTGCCGATGTGCGTGCGGCTGTGGCGAGCTATCAGGGGCAGTTCTCACAAAATATCGATATTGAATATATTTTTGACAGCTCTGAATACGCGCAATCAATGGTCAGTGAGCTACAGGGCAATATTCTCACTGCCATGTCTTTAGTTCTGGTCTTGGTCGTCGCGACACTGGGTGTTCGCTCGGGGCTCCTGGTCGGCTTTGGTATTCCATTTTGTCTACTCGGCGCGATGATCGTTATCTATCTGCTCGGGTTTAGCTTTAACTTCATGGTGATGTTTGGACTGCTGCTGTCTCTGGGTATGCTTATTGATGGTGCAATTGTGGTGGTGGAATTCGCCAATACCCGTGCCTCGGAGGGGTTGTCGAATCGCGAAGCCTATCTGATTGCAGTAAAGAGAATGGCGATTCCGGTAATCGCCTCGACAGGCACAACATTGGCCGCTTTCTTGCCGTTGCTATTCTGGCCCGGCGTTGCTGGCGAGTTTATGTCCTACCTGCCGATCACTGTTTTTGCAGTACTTGCATGGTCTCTGACCTACGCGCTGATTTTTGCGCCGACTTTGGGGATTGTTATTTCGCGTCGACGCGGAAAGTCTAAGAAACTACCTGAGGATCATGGCTCTGAAGAGTCGGCCAAAAATCTTTTCCAACCCCTGCTAAATTTTTATCTTAGGACGCTGACGCCCATTATTGCGCGCCCGGCCATAACTTCTGTAGTCGCAATATTACTGCTGGTGTCGATCTTTTTCGGTTATGGCAAATATGGTGCAGGCCAGGCATTTTTTGCCGATATTGAAAACCGTTACGGGGTAGTTAACGTTCGCGCTCAGGGCAACCTCTCCGTCGAAGAGCGGCGCAAAATTACCGCTGAGGTCGAACAGCGCATCAGTTCCATTGAGGGTATCCAGCAGCTCTACGGCTTTAGTGAGGGCAATTCAGTAACTCTTGAGCGGGACGCTAGCCGCGATAAGATCAGTTCCTTTTTGGTTGAGCTCTTTCCCCGAGGTCAGCGTGAGCGCGGCAGCCTTGAGATATTTGCTGAGATTCGTCAATCCACCGCGAATATGCCAGGAATTTATGTTACCGGTAAGGAAGTTGAAGGCGGGCCACCGGTGGGCAAGGATATTCAAATTCAGATTTCGTCAGCCAACCGTGAGCTGATGTACAAGACCACCGCTGAGATTCGCGACTGGATAAAACTCAATGTCGAAGGCTTGCGCGATATAGAAGATACGTTGCCCCTCGCCGGTATTCAGTGGGAAATCGTTGTCGATCGGCCCCATGCAGCAATGCTTGGCGTCAATGTTGCCAATGTTGGACAGATGGTCCAGATGGTAACTAATGGCGTGATGCTGGGCGAGTTTCGCCCCGATGACGCTGATGATGAAGTTGAGATTCGCCTGCGCTACCCTGAGCAAAACCGACAACTGGCTGCGCTCGACGAGTTGCGCGTCAATACTCAATCCGGTCCAGTGTCGATCAGTAGTTTCAGTGAGCGTGTAGCAAAGCCTAGAGTCGATGCCATACAACGCATTGACATGCTTGAGACAGTGTATATTTTGGCGAATACTGAGGACGGCTATCTGGCGGATAACCAAACCAGTGCTATCTCAGAGTGGTTGGCGACTCAAGATATAGACGACTCGATCAAAGTGATATTCCGGGGCGCCAACGAAGAGCAGGCCGATTCTGCTGCCTTCCTCAGTGTGGCATTCTCTCTGGCCATGTCACTGATGTTGATTATGTTGGTAATGCAATTCAATAGCTTCTATCAGGCATTCCTAATTCTATTCTCAGTGGTTATGTCTACAGCTGGCGTAATGCTGGGTTTACTTATCTCTCAGGCGATATTTAGTACTATTCTTACCGGCGTGGGCATAGTCGCCTTGGCGGGTATCGTGGTGAATAATAATATTGTTCTGATCGATAGTTACAACTTCTTGCGCCGCAGTGATCCAAGCATAAGTGCAGCAGATGCCGTGTTCTCTGCTGCTAAATCACGTTTCCGCCCGGTTATGTTGACCACTATCACCACTGTGGTTGGACTGTTACCTCTAGCCAATGGGTACAGTGTCGATATTATTAATCGCACATTCGAAGCTGGTGGTATGGTTTCTACTTGGTGGCAGCCTCTGGCTAGTGCCATCGTCAATGGTCTGTTGCTCTCTACTATTCTGACGCTACTGTTAACGCCAGCCATGCTGTTGTTGCCAGAAATAATTTCAAAGCGTTTCGGTGTGCGTGTGGGCAGCAATGAGTTTGGTGAGAACGCCTAAGTAATTTTCCGGGCACTGGTTATAATGCCAGTGCTCGGTTGGTTCCCAATCCATCATCTAGTATTCTAGCTACTCTGACATCTGTCTCATTAAAGCTCTATTACAAGGCTTTTGGTGATTACTGTCATTTCAAGCAATGTCCTTATCAAAGGCCTTTTGATGGAACCGGGTAGCGCTATAAGAAAAATTATTCACTGTGACTGCGATTGTTTTTATGCCGCGGTGGAAATGCGCGACGACCCCTCTCTGCGCCAGTACCCAATCGCTATTGGCGGTAAGTCAGATCGTCGCGGTGTGGTTGCTACCTGCAATTATAAGGCCCGGGAATACGGTGTCAGATCTGCTATGCCAACGGGTCAGGCGCTAAAACTCTGCCCTGACTTAGTGGTCGTTCCTGGCACCATGGCCAAGTATCGTGAAGCGTCGATGAAAATTCGCCAGATTTTCTATCGCTACACCGACAAAGTAGAACCCCTTTCCCTAGATGAAGCCTTTTTGGATGTTACCGATTGTACTCAGTGCAGCGGCAGTGCCACCCTGATTGCCGAGGAAATCCGTCGCACCATAGCCGAGGAAGTGGGTGTGACTGCATCCGCGGGCGTCGCTTCCAATAAATTTCTCGCCAAAGTGGCCAGTGATCTGAATAAGCCCGACGGCCAATATGTGATAACGCCGCAGAATATTGCGGCTTTTGTTAAGCAGCTTGAGGTGAAGCGTATCAACGGCGTTGGCAAAGTGACTAATGAAAAGCTGTCGCGCCTCGGGGTAAAAACGTGCGGTGATTTACAGGCCTTTGAGTTATTGGATTTAGTGGATAAATTTGGCGTTTTTGGCAAGCGTCTTCACGATCTCTGTCGCGGCATAGATAATCGACCGGTAAATGCCAACAGTCGACGCAAGTCTCTAAGCGTTGAACGAACTTATTCTGGGGATCTAGCCGACCAGCCCGCCTGTATGTTGAAGTTACCTGAACTTTTGCTAGAGCTGCGCAGTCGGTTGCGTAAGGTGGACAGTGATTACATAGTTACCAAGCAGTTTCTCAAGATAAAATTTAATGACTTTACCAGCACTACTCTAGAGCGAGTCGCCACTGACACTCTGCCCCTAGAAAGCTTTGAAGCCCTTTTTGATGAGGCCTGGCAGCGCGGTGCTCGCCCCGTGCGTTTGATGGGGTTGGGGGTGCGCTTTATTGATGCAGGCGAGCCCGGGCGCGCATTGCAGCTAGATCTTTTTGATTAGGCTGATGATTTTGTGGGCAAGCAGGGGCGACACTGTTAAACTGTGATATTGAAAAAAGGTGAATTCTTCTGTGGTAGATCGTGAAAGTAAAAATAAAACTCGTGATGATATTCAGCGCAAGACTGAAGAATTTCTCTCACGTGGTGGCGAAATTAAACAGCATAATCGAGGTGAAACGGGTGAGCCTGCGGATAAGCCGCGCGCTAAATCGGTATTTGTTAGCAGCCAACCGCGACAGACTCGAACATACATCAATGATGTTGTCTCAGCCTTAGATAATCGCAAAAAGAAGAAAGCTAAGCCAGTGGCGAAAAAAGTTAGCAAGACGCCAAAGGTTGCCAAGAAAGTTATCTATGATGATTTTGGCGAAGCAGTCCGTGAGGTTTGGACCAGCGACAAGAAGTAGATATGCGCCCTTAGAATTGTTATCCGCGAGGCTCAAATAACGAGCCTCAGTCGACGTCAAAAACGCGACAGTACCAACTTACCTAAAAGCTCTTCCAGCTCAATACTCAGCTAGAGTGATTGCAGCGCAGGCTGTTAGTCAGCTTGTAACGTTAGCCTGTAAATTTAGCCTGTAAATTTAGCCTCAGAAAACTCTAAGTAATATCTTCGCCGCGAGCCTGTTTGTCAGCATGGTAGCTCGAGCGCACTAGAGGTCCACAGGCGGCCTGTTTAAAGCCAATACTCTCGGCGTAGGCTGTGTACTCAGCAAACTCATCTGGATGGACAAAGCGGTCCACGGGCAGGTGATTGGCTGAGGGCTGAAGATACTGACCCACGGTAAGCATATCCACATCATGGGCACGAAGATCATCAAGCGTGCGCAATAACTCTTCTTTGGTTTCACCTAGGCCCACCATCAAGCCAGACTTGGTAGGTACGTGCGGATTTAGTGCTTTGTAATCTTTTAGCAGCTTAAGCGACCACTCGTAGTTGGCCCCTGGGCGTGCTTCGCGGTAGAGGCGCGGCACAGTTTCCATATTGTGGTTGAAGACATCCGGCGGCGTCGCCGTAAGAACCTCGAGAGCCGGGGCCATGCGACCGCGAAAATCAGGCACCAGCACTTCAACCTGCAGATCGGGCGAGAGCAGTTTGGCTTCGCGGATACAGTCGGCAAAATGCTGAGCACCACCGTCGCGTAAATCATCGCGATCAACTGAGGTAATTACCACATAATTGAGGGCCATCTCGTGAATAGCGAGAGCCAGATTTTTCGGTTCTTCAGTATCCAGAGGGTTGGGCTTACCGTGGCCCACATCGCAGAACGGGCAGCGTCTAGTGCAGATCTCACCCATAATCATAAAGGTCGCTGTGCCGTTGCTAAAACATTCATGCAGGTTTGGACAGGCGGCCTCTTCACAGACCGTGGCCATCTTATGTTTACGCAGAATATTCTTAATGGTCTGAACCTTGGGTGAGCTTGAGAGGCGTATACGCATCCACTCAGGCTTGCGCTGGACATCGACCGTAGGAATTACCTTGACTGGAATCCGTTCCACTTTGTCGGCACTGCGCAGTTTCTCACCCTGTTGCAGGCGACGGGTGCGCTGTGGAGGTGTAACGGTGTCTCGAGTCATAACAAGCCTTTATGTAAGTTCGTGTAACAGGGCGTCAGAGTCGCCGCTGCGGTATGCATTATAGCCAAGACCTGCGCTTAAAGAATCGGCTAATTGACCCATAACCTGCTCTATAGTCGGTGGCTCATCGACCAAATCGGCAAGTTGAGTCATGGCCACGCCAAGACCACAGGGGTTAATACGTTGCCAGGGGGAAAGGTCCATGCTGACATTAAAATTTAAACCGTGATAGCTGCAGCCTTTACGAATCCGCAGGCCCAGAGAGGCGATCTTGTCGCCATTATCCACATAGACTCCCGGTGCGTCTCTGCGCGGCGCTGCACTGATATGCCAGTGTGCCAATGTCTGCACCAATGCCTGCTCAATAAGGGTTACAAGATCCCGTACACCGATCTTTAAGCGCTTTAAATCCACTAGCACATAGGCGGTGATTTGCCCTGGCCCATGATAGGTTACATGGCCGCCGCGATCACTTTTGACTACAGGGATATCTCCGGGCAGTAAAATATACTCTTCTTTGCCGGCCTGGCCTTGGGTGAATACGGGATGATGCTCAAGCAGCCATATCTCATCAGCAGTCTCTGCGTTGCGTTTCTCATTGAAGGCTTTCATCGCGTCGAAGACAGTGCTGTAGTCCTGTAAGCCGAGGTGACGAACGATGAGTGGTGTTTCGCTACTCACTGTCAGAGAACCATCTTGACCTGTGGGCTGTCTTTTAAATCGGCAAAAATGTTTTCCAGCTGGGGTTTGCCGGTGGCAGTAATAACCACGGTAATCGACTGCCACTTGCCCTTGCTGCTGTCGCGAATCGCTATTTTGCTGCGATCAAAACCTGGGGCATATGTATCCATAACCTGAAGTACATGCCGATGCAGTTCTGGGTCCGCTGAGCCCAAAACTTTGATTGGATAATCGCAGGGGAATTCGATCAGTGGGGCGTTGTCTTTTGTCGCGTTGGTCGCTTTTTTCAGATCAGGCATTCTTTTCACCTAGGACATTAGCTGTGTAATAAACAGCAGAATCCAGTCGACAAATCGCGAGAACAGGCCGGACTGAGCAATATCTTTTTCTGCAACCAGCGCTGTATCGATCAATATCTCATCATTAAGCGAGACCTGGAGACGACCGAGTTCTTGGCCGGCAGCAATCGGTGCCTTAATTTTTTCGTCGACCAAAATATTGGCGCTGAGCTTCTTCTGTGCTCCACGAGGTAAGGTCAGGGTGACATTTTCGGCGATGGTTAGATTAAGAAATTCCTCTTCGCCGTACCAGACTTTGGCATTCTCTTTGATGATGTCCCCAGCGGAATAAATCGTCTTGGTATCGTAGTGACGAAAACCATAGGAGAGTAATTTTTGTGTTTCTCTGGCTCTGGCCTTGTCACTGTCGGCGCCCATAACAACTGAAATTAGACGCATATCGCGACGCTTGGCTGAGGAAACCAGGCAGTATCCAGCAGCATTAGTGTGTCCGGTTTTTAGGCCGTCGACGCTGCTGTCGCGCCATAGTAGGCGGTTTCTGTTGGGCTGATTGATATTGTTGTACTTAAAATATTTTTCCGAGTAGATGCTGTAGTGCTCAGGGTGGTCCTGAATAATGGCACGGGCCAATAAAGAGAGATCACGTGCCGTGGATACCATGCCTTCATAGGGCAGGCCGGTGGCATTAAAGTATTGGGTAGAGTCCATGCCGAGCAGAGAGGCTTGATGATTCATCACATCGGCAAAGGCAGCTTCATCCCCGCTGATATGCTCAGCTAGTGCAATAGAGGCATCGTTACCCGACTGAATAATTACGCCGCGCATTAAGTCGCTTACCGAGACCCTGGTGCGGGGGTTTAAAAACATGGTTGAGCCATCGGTCTTGGCGCCGCCTTTTTCCCAGGCATTGTCGCTGATCAGCACCGTTTCGTCTTTACTCATACGCCCGGCAGCAATCTCATTAGAGACAATATAGGTGGTCATCATTTTTACTAGGCTGGCAGGTGGCAGCGGCATATCGGCGTTATTTTCAACCAGAATATGCCCGGTGTTGGCATCTATAAGAATATAGGCTTTGGCTGCCAGCTCTGGTGGCGCGGGAATAAGTTGTTGTGCCTGCACCGCAGACAAACCTTGTAAGCTCAGAACAATAGCAGCAAAAGAGACAAGGTATTTTTTCAGCATAATAGGACCGTGGTTTAAAAAAGTGGCAGAAGCGTAAGCTTAACACCTCAGTCGCTGCTATGCGCCCCTTGGAGTATGTTTACCGGCTAATTTAAGTCGCCGGGCTTTTGAGCTAACTGTGATCGGATGTAGCGCTGAGGTTAAGGAGAGACCGAAAAGGCCGACAGATTAATGGTTTTTTTGAGCATGGCTTTAATGGTGACCAGTTCCATATGGTCAGCTATAGGGCCAATCCATAACTTGAACAGATTATTCTGATTGCGCACCACTATTGGCTTTGAGGTAAGGCCGCGGATTTTTTCCTGCATTTCGTGGACGAGCGCCATATCGCTAAAGGCTCCAACCTGCAGGTAGTTACCAGCGACTGCAGTCGCGGCGGGTCTGTTGGGTATTGTTACTGGGCTGAGTGTGATCGGGGCTTTGCGCGCGGCTTGAACGATCAGCGGCGGGTTGGCTAGCGTCTGAGGATGAACCTCTGTATCTATTACCTCAATTAGCACATTGGCCGTGCCTTTATCAGCATAACCGAGTTTCATTGCGGCCACATAGGAGAGGTCGATTAGGCGCGCCCCATGAAATGGTCCGCGGTCATTAATTCTCACCACCACAGAACTGCCATTTTCAACATTAGTTACGCGAGCATAGCAGGGGATCGGCAAAGTTTTATGGGCTGCCGTCATGCCGTACATATTGTAGATTTCGCCATTAGACGTGAGGCGACCGTGAAACTTGGTGCCATACCACGAGGCTATACCGGTTTCTTTATAGCCGTTACTGGATGGCAACACCCAATAGGTTTTGCCAAATACCTCGTAGGGGCTTTTATTACCGGCGTTGGTGATCGGTTCTGACTTCGGTGTCGCATTGGGAATCAATGTGGTGTTGATACGCTTGCCTGCACCATCTTTCTCCATCTCAGGGGTTAAACCACAGGCACCCAGAGCCAGCGCCATTAGCACGATGGCAAGGCGTTGAGAGTGATTTACAAAATTAGCGCTGCGAGCAAGCATCTGTTACTGCGCATTTTTCTTGACGAATTAATTCACTCAGCTGGTAGACAGCCATGGCGTATTTGGTGCGCGGGTTGTAGCGACTGATAACGTAAAAATTGTGCATACCAAGCCAGTACTCGTTGCCATATTTGGCACTAAAGCGCATCGGCAGGGCTTTGGTCTCAGGTGGCAGTTGCTCGATAATGTTATATCCTTGGGTACCCAGTTCTGCCAGTGAGAGTTTCGGGCGGTGGAGTTTGTTGAGTGTATCCTCTGCTGGATCGCTGCTGATATTGGCGCGCACCGCGACTGTTTCGCCCTGTCTCCAGTGATGGGCGGAAAAGTAGCTGGCGACGCTGCCAATAGCGTCTATCGGATTGTTCCAGATATCGGCAAACTGATCGTCATCGAAGTCCACCGCATAGGCGCGATAACTGCTTGGCATAAACTGTCCCCAGCCCATGGCTCCGGCATAGGAACCGGTGAGTTCGACGGGATTCTGATTTTGCTCACGGGAGAGTAAAAAGAGGTTTTCCAGCTCGGCGGTAAAAAAGCGCTTTCGCGATTCCCGCTTATTGGTGTAAGTGTAATAGTCAAAGGCTAGAGTGGTCAGGGCATCAACCACTTTATAACTGCCTGTATTGCTGCCGTAATTGGTTTCGACGCCAATAATGCTAACAATAATGGCTTGGTCTACGCCAAAATCACGCTCCGCCTGCTCCAGAATTTCTTGATGCTCCTGCCAAAACTTTACCCCGCCCTTGATACGACGATCAGAGATAAAGTGTTTGCGGTACTCGTACCAGGGTTTGACCTTTTCCGCTGGGCGACTCATGGCCTTGACTATGGATTCTTGATGTTTGGCTACGCTCAACCAGCTAACAATATCCTCTCGGGCAAACTCATGCTTGTCTACCATAAGATCGATAAAGTCGGCGACTTCTGGATGGGTCGAATAGTCCGCGTGACTGAGGCTAGCTAGAGGCAGTGCCGTCAGGCTCGCGAGAGAGAGTAGGGCTGTTGCAAGATACTTTTTCAAAGGTTTTTCCTAAATCCGTTTGGGCTCGGTGCTAATGGCCATCAGAATACCAAATCCACTGAACAGAGTCACAATTGCTGAGCCGCCATAGCTAATAAATGGGAGCGGTGCGCCGACCACTGGCAAAATACCGGAAACCATGCCCATATTGACAAAGATATAGACAAAAAAGGTCAGGCTTAAAGTTCCAGCCACCAGTCGACTAAATATAGTGTGGGCGTTTAGTGCTATGACCATGCAGCGGCCTATCAGTAATAGATAGACCAGCAGCAAGCTGAGCACGCCAATTAAACCAAATTCCTCGGCCAACACAGCAATAATAAAGTCAGTGTGGCTCTCTGGAAGAAAGTTCAGCTGTGACTGAGTGCCCTGAGTCCAGCCCTTACCACTCCAGCCACCAGAGCCAATGGCAGTAGTTGATTGAATAATATTCCAGCCAGCACCGAGTTTGTCTTCCCCGGGATTTAGGAGTGTTAGCACGCGCTGCTTTTGATAGTCGAGCAGAACGTAAAACCAGAGCGTCGGAATGGCTGCGACGGCTATAAGAACGGTAGCAACTAAATAACGCTTGCCGAGCCCAGATAGAAAAATTGCAAAAAAGCCCGATGAAAAAATAATCAGCGATGTGCCCAGGTCAGGTTGTCGGGCGACCAAGAAAACTGGCAGCAGGGTGGCCAGAGTGGCTACAAAAACATGCTTAAAGCGCGGTGGCAGGTAACGTTTACTAAGATAAGCCGAGACCATCATGGGGACAGCAATTTTCATTAATTCCGAGGGCTGGAAACGGGTAAAACCCATATCCAACCAACGTTGTGCACCCTTTGCTCCAACGCCAAAAAATAGCACCGCCACCAATGCTAGCAGGCCACCAAGATAAATAAGGGTTGATCCACGCTCCCAAAATCGCGGTTTAAACTGGGCCATAACAAGCATGGCAAACAGACCAGCCAGCATAAAGGTAGCCTGACGTTTGACGTAGAAAATGCTCTGCCCGCTAGCGCTATAAAGGACGATGAGGCCGATTCCACAGAGGGCTAATAGCAGCAGTAGTAGAGGAATATCTATATGCAGAACCCGCGATGGTCGTCGGTCACCACCGGGGCTACTGAGCTGGCGAACAAAATCATCTCTATGCATTGTTCATTACCTGGTCACCAGCTTGGTGGGTTCTTGAGACTCCATGTAAGCGTCAAATACTGCCCGTGCAATCGGCGCTGCAGAGGAGCCGCCATGTTCTCCATTTTCAACAATTAAGCCGATCGCAATTTTAGGGTTTTCTACCGGCGCAAAGGCGACAAACAGCGCATGATCCCATTGGTTTTTATTGAGCTTACTGCTGTCATATTTTTCTTCTGCATCAATACTGATGGCTTGAGCTGTACCGGTTTTTCCAGCAATTTTGTAGTCCAACCCTTTATTGATGCTTCTGGCGGTGCCGCGACTGCTGTGAACAACATCTTGCATGGCTTTGTGCATATAGTCCCAATGTCTGGGGCTGATATCGATCTTAGCGCCGCCTTCGGCAGCCGGTTGTTCTACTCCATTGATTGACTTAACCAAACGTGGAGTGCGCACATCGCCACGGCTGGCAATGCGTGCAGACATAACCGCCAGTTGCAGCGGTGTGGTGAGCATAAACCCCTGGCCGATACTGGTATTTATTGTGTCACCCTTAAACCAACTCTGTCCATGGGCACCTTTTTTCCACGCTCTACTGGGCATGATGCCGGGTCTTTCGCTAGGCATATCAATACCGGTTTTGGCCCCGAGACCAAACTGTGAGCCGTAATCTGCCAGCAGATCAATGCCGGTCTTGACCCCTAAACCATAGAAATAAATATTGCAGGACTCGATAATCGCTTTTGATAAGTCGACGCCGTCGCCGTGACCCCCGCGGGCAAAATTATGGTCGCGCCAGGGCCGTTCAATGCCTTTGAAAAAGAAATAGCCATTGTCATTGATTTTATACTCGGGGGTGACAATGTCGTGTTGCAGTGCAATCAGTCCAAAAAGCGGTTTGATTGTTGAACCCGGCGGATACTGCCCGCGGATGGAACGATCAAAAAGCGGCCGGTCATTGGAATAGAGCAGGCCGTCATAGTTCTTTTGGCTTATGCCTGAAACAAATAGATTTGGGTCGTAACTGGGTGTGCTGACCATAGCAAGAATGCCGCCGGTCTCAATTTCGATTGCAACCAGCGCGCCGCGTTCGCCCTGAAACGCATCAAAGGCAACTCGTTGCAGATCACTGTCGAGATAGAGTGTCAGATTATCGCCTGAGACAGCCGGCGTTTGATCCAAGATGCGCATGGCGCGCCCACGGGCATTGGTCTCTACCTGCTCACTGCCAACAGTACCGAGCAGTTGTGCCTCATAAAACTTTTCTAATCCTATTTTGCCAATCGAATCGGTACCGCTGTATTTTACTGCTTCAATAGTTTGGGTTTCCCGTTCATTTATTCGACCGACATAGCCTACAGCATGGGCGAACAAATTTTTATGGGGATAGTGACGAATCAAGCGTGCAGAAGTTTCGGCGCCGTTCAGTCGATGGCCGTTAACGGCTAAAATGGCGCGTTCGGATTCGCTTAAATTAACATGTAATGTGATCTGTTCGTAGTGACGTCGGCGGCGTAAATTTTTATTAAAGCGATCTATATCGCGCTTTGAGATGTTGATTAACTTACCTAATTCACTCAGTAAGTGTTCAACATTCTGACTGCGCTCAGGCACGATAGTCAGATTGTAGCTAGGACGATTGTCGGCGATCAGCTCGCCTTTGCGATCATAAATTAGGCCGCGAGAAGGTGGCAGAGGTCGAACCAAAACTCGATTGTTGTTGGACTGAGTAGCAAAGTCCTCATGGCGGGAAATTTGCAGATCAAAGTAACGCAGACTTAGAACTACAGTCAGTAGCAGAGTCACCAGAGTGCCGACAAACAGTCTGCGGGCGAACAGTTCTCGCTCCCGTGCCGGATCTGAAAAAGCGCCATCATGCATCATATAGTTCTGTCACTGTAAATTCGTGTTCCCTAGCTGCGATGATAAGGGTGGTTGGCGTTTATCGTCCACGCCCGATAGAGCTGTTCCATCAACACAATGCGCACCAGCGGGTGTGGCATGGTTAGGTCTGACAGCGACCAGCGCATATTGGCGCGTGCCAAACATTCACTTGAGAGACCATCTGGACCGCCGATTAGTAGGCAGATATCACGTCCATTCATCTGCCAGTCAGCTAAGTTGGCAGCCAGTTTCTCGGTACTCATCGAGCGGCCTAATACATCGAGGGCAACGACAAAATCCTGATCGCCAATGACTTTTAATAGGGCCTGACTCTCTTTTTCGATGGCTTTGCTGGCGGGCTGGTTTTTACCCCGGGCACCCAGTGCTATCTCGATAGTTTCGACGCGCAGTTCTGGCGGCATACGCTTGCCGTACTCGGTGCAGCCGGATTCAACCCAGCTGGGCATCCGCGTACCCACTGCCAGCAGCTTAAGTTTCATCGTCGGTCAGTGCGCCTAGTCGATATCGCCGAGCAGGTGACGCTCATCTTCCTGATCCTCTTGGGCATCCCCTGGGCGCATTGACCAGAGACGTTCTAGGTCATAAAAGGCACGAGTTGCCGGCAGCATAACGTGCACAATCACATCGCCAAAATCGACCAGTATCCACTCTGAGGTATCGTCGCCCTCAACGCCAATAATGCTGTAGCCGGCTTTTTTACCTTCGACGGCAACATTGCTGGCCAGAGACTTCACCTGGCGGTTTGAATTACCGCTGGCGACGATCATATGGTCCATTACGCCGGTCAGGTCACGAACATCCAGTGCGATAATATTTTGCGCTTTGACTTCTTCCAGCGCGGCGATAACAACGTCTTTTAATGATTGGCTCATAGTGAAAAAATTACTCGTATAAATTCTGTTGATGAATGTAATTGACGACTGCCGCCGGTGTCAGGAAGTCAATCGTGTCGCTGTGCTTAACCTTATCGCGTATTTGCGTCGATGAAATTGCCAGCCTAGTGGTGTCACAAAAGAACAGTTTACCAGCGCTGCACTGTTTTAGTTGCGGTAAATCGTCGCAGCGGTGCTGATTTATCCAATCAGCCAGAACGCCAGAGGTTGGCAGCACGTAATTGGGTCTTGCGGAGACGACTAAGTGACAGTAGTCGGTCAGCTGTCGCCACGCTTGCCAGCTATCCAAGGTGATCAGAACGTCAATACCAATGCACAGGTATAGCGGCACATCGGCACCAATTTGCTGCCTAACCTGGCGCAGAGTATCTATGGTGTAAGTGGCGCCACCGCGCTGCAGCTCAATATCGTCGGCGACCAGCTGGGGGTAGTCAGCTACCGCCAGTTGTAACATGGCCATGCGTTGCTCTGCAGAGACGCTTAATGCCTCCCGGTGCGGTGGCAGCGAGCAGGGAAGCATACGCAAGCTATCTACGCCAAGTAGCTCGGCAAGCTCTACGGCAATCCGCAGATGGCCAAGATGAATCGGATTGAAGGTACCGCCAAAGAGAGCAACAGACATATTATTGACGAATCTGTCCGTCGCCATAGACCACCCATTTCTGACTGGTCAGCCCCTCGAGACCCACAGGCCCGCGAGCGTGAATCTTGTCTGTAGAGATACCGATCTCAGCGCCGAGACCATATTCAAAACCATCGGCAAAGCGTGTTGAGGCATTGACCATCACCGAACTGGAATCCACTTGGCGTATAAAGCGATTAGCCCGATCTTGATCTTCGGTGATAATAGCCTCGGTATGTTTGGAGCTGTAGTTATTGATGTGCTCTATGGCTTCATCGAGACCGGCGACCACCTTGATCGATAAAATCGGCGCCAAATACTCTAGGCTCCAATCTTCTTCGCTGGCGGAAATTGCTGAGGCAATAATTTCGCGAGTTTTTTCGCAGCCACGCAGTTCAACGTCTTTTTCAGAGTACAGAGCGGCCAGTTCAGGCAGCACTGTCTTAGCGACCGATTCAGCTACCAGCAAAGACTCCATGGCATTGCAGACGCCATAGCGATGAGTTTTCGCGTTCAGGGCGATGGCCAGAGCTTTTTGCAAATCGGCATGATCATCAATATAGACATGGCAGTTGCCATCTAGGTGTTTTATAACAGGTACGCGAGCATCGACACTTATTCGCTCAATAAGGCTTTTACCGCCTCGTGGCACAATTACATCGACAGACTCAGTCATCGTAATCAGTTCACCCACAGCTTCACGGTCAGTGGTGTTGACCACCTGAACCACGGCTTCAGGAAGCCCCACTTTGCTCAACCCTTGAGAAATACAGTCAGCAATAGCTTGGTTCGATTGGATCGCTTCGCTGCCACCGCGCAAAATAGTGGCATTGCCGGACTTAAGGCAGAGGCTGGCTGCATCTATGGTCACGTTGGGGCGAGACTCATAAATAATCCCTACGACACCCAGGGGAACACGCATTTTACCCAGCTTAATGCCACTTGGACGGTCCTGTAGATCAGTTACGTCACCTATGGGATCGGGTAGTTCTGCAACCTGCTGCAGGCCTTCGATCATTGCATCTATACGCGGGGCGTTGAGCTCAAGACGATCGAGCAGTGCAGCATCGAGACCGTTGGCACTGCCGTTTTGCATATCCACAGCATTGGCCGCCAATAGCTTGTCCCGGCCATCGCTCAGAGCGTCAGCAATCGCCAGCAGTGCTGTGTTTTTCAATGCAGTATCCGCAGCAGCAATGATTCGAGAGGCGTCTCGAGCTTGGCTACCCAGGGTTTGCATATACGCTTTAATATTCATAGAGTTTAACTCGCAAGAGTCATTACAATTTAGGGCCAACATTATACGTTTAGCGTATAAAAAATGCCGGACTTTCAATCACTGCCAAAATAAGCCCAAGCTAAAGGGAAACTATTGCAAACTGCCATCAGATTACTCAACTCTAAAGCGCGCTGGTTAGTGCTTACTGGCGCCGGTGTCAGCGCGGAATCGGGTGTGCCTACCTATCGCAACCAGCGCGGTGAATGGCAGCGCAAACCGCCGGTAACTCACCAGGAATTTACCGGCAATCATCAGGCGCGGCAGCGGTTTTGGGCGCGCAATTTGGTCGGCTGGCGGTTTATGAGCAGTGCGCGGCCCAATGGGGCGCACAGTGCCTTGGCCAGCTTAGAGAAAGCGGGAGCGGTGTCTTGTCTAGTAACACAGAATGTCGATGGTTTGCATCAGCGCGCTGGCAGTCAAAAGGTGATCGACCTTCATGGCCGCGTCGACAGTGTTTCATGTCTGAGCTGTAAATTACGTCTGCCGCGAGCACCACTGCAAACTTGGCTGGAAGCTAAAAACCCTGATTTTGCCAAACTCGCCGGCGCTATTGCCCCTGATGGCGATGCAGATGTGGACAATCTTGATCACTCTACTATGCAAGTGCCGGACTGTGAGAATTGCGGTGGCGTGCTAAAGCCAGATGCGGTGTTCTTTGGTGACTCGGTTCCAGCTCAACGGGTAGCTGACGCGGAGCAACAGATGAAAGACGCCGATGGATTAGTCGTGGTGGGGTCGTCCTTGGTCGCATTTTCAGGTTATCGATTTTGCCTTTGGGCCAGCAAACAGGGTAAGCCAATTGTGATTATCAATGATGGTAAAACTCGCGGTGATGAACTTGTAACGGCCAAAGTCGCTGGATTATGCGGCGATGTTCTACAGGGTTGGTTGCAGGGCAACCTTTAATCCCGAGCCCATTTACTTTGTCATTGCGAGCTTAGTCGAAGGACCTCAGCCAGTCTGCAAGAGACCCTTCGACTGCGCTCAGGGTGACCAGCCTTATTTTGATTAACCAAGCTTAAAGGTACTGACTAACCACCTCGGCCAAGGCCTCAATATGTTTCGGGTTATCATTCAAGCAGGGAATGTAGTGAAAGGTCTCACCCCCAGCCTCAATAAATAGCTCGCGGGCTTCCATATTAATTTCTTCAATAGTCTCCAGACAGTCTGAGGAAAAGCCTGGGCAAATCACAGCCAAATGCTTAATACCCTGCTCGGGTAGCGCTTCCATTGTCTCGTCAGTGTAGGGCTGCAACCAAGGCTCACGGCCAAAGCGAGACTGGAATGTGGTCATAATCTTATCTTCGTCTAAGCCCATTCTCTCTCGCACTAGACGTGTTGTCTGGTGACATAAGCAGTGGTACGGATCTCCTTTCTTAAGATAGCTCTGTGGTGTGCCGTGATAGGAAAATACCAATTTATCCGGCTCACCGTGCTCATCGAACTGTTTGCGAATCGTCTCGCACAGCGCATCTATATAGGTCTCCGACTGCTGGTAACCACCAATAAAATGCAACTCAGGTACCCAGCGTGTTTTGGTGAAAACCTTTGCCACCGCGTCAAAGGCGGACCCTATAGTGGCACCGGAATACTGAGGGTAGAGGGGAAGCACGGTAATATTGCGAACGTTCTGTGCAGTTAACTCGGCGATCGCCGACTCTATAGAAGGATTGCCGTAACTCATACCCAGAGCTACCGGCACATCATCATTGAATTTTTCATCGAGAATCTTTTTTACACCAGCGGTCTGGGCTTTGCAGTGCACTATCAACGGCGAGCCGCCCTCAGACCAAACGCTGGCATAGAGTTTTGCCGAGCGGCTTGGGCGAATGCGCAAAATAATCAGATTGAGAATCATCCACCAGAGTAGCCGTGGCACTTCTACAACCCGAGGATCACTGAGAAACTCTTTCAGGTAGCGACGTAATTCGGCGGTTTTGGGTGCGTCAGGGGTACCTAGATTACACAGCAAAACGCCACGACGAGGCGAAGGTCCTTTGTGGTCGTAGTCGGTCTGGCCCTGATATTTCATTGATCGCTCCTGAGTGCGGTGGTTGCGCTAAATCCGAGACCATACGGCAAGCGCATCGGATCAACAAATGTTATTCATGCAGATACCGCCGGTATACGGGACACAGGGGCGGCTGGATGAACCCTATTCAGGTGCTTTGGGGTTAGATAAGTTTCTTAGTTAGCGCCAGCACTACNNGAGGTAAAAGTTCTTTTACCTCTGTGTCGGTCATGCTGGTGAGTGAGGAGACCTTGGAAGCCAATATTTCATCTGTTGCATCGGCGCTGCGCTCAGCTGCCTGGTCTACGTCTATGTCGAATTGATCCCAGTCTATAGCCATTTTATTAATCCTTGATGTATATGATCGTGATTAAGCGTTTTATATGGAATTACGCAGCGCATTGATTTTCTGAAGGTACTTTTCGCCCTTGGCTACTTTTCCTTCAATTTCCTGAGAGCTTTGCAGAAGATCGGCGACGATAGCGTCTGTTGAGTCTATTAGTTGAGTGACCTCATCACTGCTAACGCCGACCATTTCAAGGTATCGATCACGATTTTCGACCACCTTGGAGGCTGAGAGCAAAAAGCCGGTAATACTATTGTTAATCGCCTTTGCTTGAGCGAAATCGGCCGTTAGCTTGGCTTCTATGCGTTGTTCCAAAATCTCTAGGGGCTGAATTAATTCCATGCGTTTTTGATTGATTGTCTGCTGCAATGTGGGACTCGTTTTAAGAATAAATTTAAGCCGGTCCTGCTTATTGCCAGTGGCCACTACCTGATCCCATACCTGGGCAATCGCCGGCTCCGCAAAAAACTGATTGGCAAATTCTGGCACCCATTCATGCTGTATAAACTCATCAATATCCTGTTTTTTGCGATCGAAGTAGCGGTGTAGCAATGTCAGATTGGATTGTTCAATGGCCGAGATGCGATTGCCAAGCTGTGCCGACAGTTCTGGCGCCTCGGGAGGGATAGAGACGCAGGCCATCATCATTAGACTGATTGTTAAAAGGCCAAGTTGGCGGATTTTTTTGAATAGGGACATGGGTGATTTCTCATTCCTTGAGTGACTTGACTGAATAGCGCAGTGATAATTTTGGCGTTTTAGTCTGTACCAAGTGTTACGCGTTGCGCTTAGAGGCAATCACTAATAATTTTTTGCGATAGGTTCTTATCGAGTGGTCTTTGAGAAGTTTAAGCCAGGGCAATTTTTTAATCACAAGCCCCTTAATGCGACGGAATAGGCTTACCGCATAGAGTAACTCCACTTCGCTGTAGTCTGCTGTTGCGCAGTTGGTCATGTAGCGCATATTACCGGCATGCAGATAACCGCTAACCTTGTTGAGCAAGAAGGCTCGAGTTGGTTTACCTATACAGGGAATCCACTGTGCCAACCAACCAACTACTGTAATGATCTCATCTCCCGGTGGCAGCATAGTGACGCAGTCTGCGGCATTAACTAGACGATAGATGGGCGCTTTGATATCAGTTATCCAGTGTTCATCGCCTACTCTGGGTGACCCGAAGGTATAGCAGGCTGCAATGCCGCCGAGAGGGTGGGTCATTTTTTTTGCCGCGACTGTGGCCAGCGCGCCACCGAGGCTATGCCCAGTGATATAAAGAGGCAGATCTTTGAGGTCATCCCTATCGAGTCGGTTTTGAATATCCAGCGCAACTTCATGATAGGCATCATTAAATCCCGAGTGGATATTACCGCCGCTGGGGCAAGCTACTGCTATGGCGCGGGCATCGGCTCTTATATCTCTGATACTACTGGCCTCGGTTCCTCTAAAAGCCAGGACTGCAAAATCGCTATTGGCGACAATGATGGCTTGAGTGCCGTTACTATCGAAGGTTTCAACCAGCTCTAGGCTGAGCAATGTCAGGTTGGCGGCTAAATCTGCCGTTTCTTTTTCATGGTCATAGCCAACAAGATCGATCAGTTTTGTGAGGGCCGACTTACTGTTTTGGCCTGTAAGTTTTTTTATAGCCTTCAGGAAATAGTCTTTCTGTGAGTCATCTGGAAATAGCGAGTTGAAGCGAAGGTAGGACAGTTCTGCAATACATGACATAAGCCAACTGGTCCTGTCGCTATAGGCTTTGCGATAGGCCGGAAGTTTTTTGTTAAGTAAGCTACCTATTTCATCTATATCGCTTTGGGATTGTGCCAGCACTGTGGTCATATTTTTCCCTCCAAATTATTGTTATTGAATTATCTCGTTTCAGTAACAGTAGTTTGGATGCAGGGTATTGCCATATTAAAAGCTGACCACCAACCCCCACAGCGCTATAATGCGCGCCTTTCAATAAGCCCAGACAACCCAATGACTGAATCTGTCTCACAGCGCCGTACCTTTGCGATTATCTCTCACCCGGATGCGGGCAAGACCACGATTACCGAAAAGCTCCTGCTGCTCGGCAATTTGATTCAGGTAGCGGGTACGGTTAAGGGCCGCAAGAGCGATCGCCATGCCACATCTGACTGGATGGCTATGGAAAAAGAGCGGGGCATTTCGGTGACCTCTTCAGTGATGCAGTTTCCCTATCACGATTGCATGGTCAATCTGCTGGATACACCGGGCCACGAAGATTTCTCTGAAGATACCTATCGCACACTGACAGCGGTAGATTCATCGCTGATGGTGATTGATGGCGCCAAAGGTGTAGAGGCCCGCACGATTAAATTAATGGATGTCTGCCGCCTGCGAGACACGCCGATTTTTGCCTTTGTAAACAAGATGGACCGCGAGATTCGTGAACCTATTGAGCTATTGGATGAGATCGAGAGCGTTCTAAAAATTAGAGCTGCACCCATCAACTGGCCCATTGGTATGGGTCGTGGCTTTCGCGGTGTCTACAACTTCTACACCGATACTATTCATGTTTATGTGCAGGGCAAGGGCCATACCCTGATGGATGATATTCAGGTTAAAGGTTTGGATTCGCCAGAAGCTCTCGAGGCCTTGGGCGATTACGCCGAGGATGTACTCGAAGAGCTGGAGCTGGTTAAGGGTGCGACCAATGTATTTGATATGGATGAGTTCCTTGCCGGCCGCATGACACCGGTGTTTTTTGGCACTGCTCTGGGTAACTTTGGCGTACGAGAAATGCTCAATGACTTCGTGCGCTGGGCGCCTATGCCCCAGCCCCGGGCTTCGGATAAGCGTGAAGTGGTTGCAGGCGAGAGTGCTTTCAGCGGTTTTGTCTTTAAAATTCAAGCCAATATGGATCCCAAGCATCGTGACCGTATTGCCTTTCTGCGCATCTGCTCAGGAAAATATAAGAAGGGTATGAAAATGAAGCATGTGCGCACCGGTAAGACCGTGCGTATTGCCGATGCCTTTAGCTTTAAAGCTGGTGAGCGAGTCTCGCTCGAAGAGGCTCAAGCTGGAGATATTATCGGCCTGCACAATCATGGCTCGATCCAGATTGGTGATGCCTTTACCGAAGGCGAAGATCTGAAATTTAGCGGTATTCCGCACTTTGCGCCAGAATTGTTTAAGCGCATTCGTCTAAAAGATCCTCTTAGAGCCAAGCAGTTGCAGAATGGTATTCGCCAGCTTTCAGAAGAGGGCAGCACTCAGGTGTTTTTCCCATTCCGCAATAACGACATTATTGTTGGCGCTGTGGGTCAGTTGCAGTTTGAAGTGGTGGCTTATAGATTGCGTGAAGAGTACGGTGTGGAAGCAATTTATGAGGCGGTCAATGTTCATTCTGCACGCTGGACTGAGTGCGATGATAATAAACAGCTTGAGTCATTTAAAAATAAAACCCAAGATAATCTGGCAGTTGATGGGGGTGGTCATCTAACCTATCTAGCACCGACTAGGGTTAACTTGTCGCTGACTGAAGAGCGCTATCCTGAAATTGCATTTCGCTCGACAAGAGAGCATTGATTGGGCTCGCTATTTTTAAAAGCACCTACAAAAATTATAAGAGCTAAGAGAGGTCACCGTGAGTTTTAGAAAAGTACCCGCAAGTCAGGAGATGACACCCGTCCATCTGCGCGCTAATCGCTCGGCTTTTGCTATGTGGTTTGGACGCACAGTATTGCGTGTATTTGGTTGGCATATTGAAGGTGAAATCCCCAATCACGAGCGGATCTTGATTATTGGTGCGCCACATACCTCCAACTGGGACTTTGTCTACGCTATGGCGGCAATACTGGCAATTAATATCAAGCTGCGCTGGCTTGGCAAACACACAATTTTTATGCCCGGCGTAAGATGGTTTATGGAATGGCTCGGCGGCATTCCGGTTAATCGCGGCCAACCCGAATCAATAGTTGATAATGTTGCTCGCCTAGTCGCAAAGGACAAGGGGTTAGTGATCGGCTTGGCACCCGAGGGAACGCGCAAAAAAGTTAAGACATGGAAAACCGGATTTTTGCGTATTGCTGAAGCCATTGACTGTAAGATTTTTTTGATCGGTTTGGACTTTCCCTGCAAACGTATTGTGCTGGATCAGATGTTTGAGCCGACCGGTGATCACGATGCCGATATTGCGACGCTGCAGGCGTTTTATGGTCGCTATGAGGGCAAGTACCCAGATCAATTTTAGACCGTCAGCCTATTTCAAAAGGGCTTCTATAAATGGATTTATCAGTTGTTACCCATGTCAGCCTGGTCAGCCTGGCCTTCTTTGCTGGGCTTATTTCATCCATTGCTGGCTCAGGCGGCATTCTCACTCTGCCTGCATTATTGTGGGCAGGTCTGCCGCCGCTCAACGCCCTAGCCACTAATAAAGTACAGAGTTCCATTGGCACGCTGTCCTCTGCGCGGAATTTTTTTCGCAATGGCCATATTGATATCAAGCCTCTGTTGCCCATTCTGCTGATGGGTTTTGTCGGCTCGGTGATTGGCACACTTTCCGTTCAGCAGCTCGATAGCGAGATTCTTTTAACGCTAATCCCTTTTCTATTAATTGCTATAGCCCTCTATTTTCTATTGATGCCTAAAATATCCGCGGCGGATTCTCAGCCGAAAATCAGTCAACTCTGGTTTGCCTGCACCGCCGGGCTCGGTATGGGTTTTTACGGCGGCTTCTTTGGTCCGGCCATGGGCTCTATATTTCCCTTCCTACTAGTCTGGTTAGTGGCGCGCAATCTGGTTACGGCCACCGCTGAAACCAAGTTAATGATTTTGGTGGTCAATGGCACGTCGGCAGTTATATTTATTGCTGGTGGCCATGTTTTGTGGGGGTTGGCAATTGCCATGTCTATCGCTCAGATGATTGGCGCACGTTTGGGCTCGAACCTGGTTATGAAACGAGGCAGTGGTTTTGTGCAGCCGATTATCGCCAGCGTTACGCTGCTGATGGCGATCAAATTATTGTTCTTTCTCTGAGTCTTGCATAAGCTGGGATCATGAATTTTATTATCACGGTTATTCTCTCCTTCGGGCTTATCCTCACGGCACTGCTAGTGTTTCGCTTTATCGGTCTGCCGATCTATAGGGTTGAACCGATCAATGTCAAAGTGTTGCTCGAAACAGTGCTCGAAGGGCAGGCCACTGAAGCCGATTGGGATGTGTTTATTGGCATGACGATCCGGCATAATCCAGATCTCGATGAGATTCGTCTGCAATGTGCTATGTTAGCCGAGACTGAAATGAGCCTGCGCGATGACCGAGTGCATTTTACCCCTGCGGGCCGCGGCGAATTGAGCGCTATCTTAACGCGCATTAAAAGTGAATTACTGCCAGCTACGGAGCATCACGATGATTGACAAGACTTCACCTATAGCACGTTTTTTGGTTGTTGCAGCCGCTTTTGTGGTGGTCGTTACTGGTCTAAAAATGGCTGGCGAGCTGTTGGTGCCTTTTCTGTTGGCGGTGTTTATCGCCATGATTGTCTCGCCACTGCTGAGTTGGCTGAAAAATCGTAGCATTCCCAGCGCGATAGCCATCCTAATGATCGTTGTTTTGATTATGTTGGTGGGTCTCATGTTGACCGCTGTAATTGGTTCATCGGTAGAAAATTTCCGCCAAGACATTCCCCTGTATTCGGAAAAATTGTCCGCTATGAGTGTTGGGGCGCAGTCTTGGTTGAGTCTGCGGGGCATAGATATAGACCCACAGCAGTGGCAAAACAGCTTTGATCCCAGTGTCGTGATGTCCTTTGCCGGCAGCACATTGGCCTCCTTTGGCAGTGTTATGACCAATGCCGTGATGATCCTGTTAACGGTGATATTTATTCTCACGGAAAATGTCGGTTTCGGTGAAAAACTGCGGATGGCGCGCGGTAAAGATGTTTCGGAAGAGTGGCTCAATCGCTTCTCAGAAAGTGTTCATAGCTATCTGGCGATTAAAACCGGTATCAGTTTAGTCACCGGTCTGCTGATCTTTATCTGGCTATCTATTCTGGGCGTCGACTACCCAGTGCTCTGGGCTCTACTGGCCTTTTTACTCAACTTTGTGCCCACCGTGGGCTCATTTATCGCGGCAGTGCCGGCGGTACTGTTGGTCACGGTTCAGCTCGGGGTGTTCTCCGCGGGCTTAACCCTCGCCGGATTTGTTGTGGTCAACCTAGTTATGGGCAATGCCGTTGAACCACGGTGGATGGGAAAAGGCCTCAATCTTTCGCCGCTGGTGGTCTTTGTCTCCTTGGTACTCTGGGGTTGGGTACTGGGTCCAGTGGGCATGTTGCTGTCAATTCCGCTGACTATTATGATTAAGATTGCCCTAGAAAATCACGAAAAGACACGGTGGATTGGGGTGTTATTGGGTTCGGGAACCCTGTCGGAAATAGACGAGCCTAGTGGCGATATGAGTCTGTTGCCCGATGATCAAACGGGCAGTTAAAAAACGCATTCCTAAAAAAGCATAATGTTGTCTTCGCCGAAAAAACTCTCTGTTTAAATTTGCCACCTTCACGCTGTAAATCAGCAGGGCATTCAGATGATTAGAGAGGCTGGCTGAGTATCTGGGCGAGGATATCAGTAAATCTTTGATACACGCTTTTACCAGTGCACGCCCTGACCCGACCACTCCAGCGGGAATTCTACTCACTGGTTATTAATTTCCAGGCACTGAATTCAGCTGAGAAAGCAGCTGACAGGCTATTAATTGAGCCTGCTATCTGTAAAATACGGTTAGAATTGCCATCCCCCCCAATAACAGCCTTGCAGAGGAATTGTCAGTCTTGAAAGATCTATCACATCTGTTTGAACGAAATGTTAAGTGGGCCGGTGAAGTTAAAGACAAGAACCCGGATTTTTTTACTGAGCTTTCCAAGCAGCAAGCTCCAGAGTATCTTTGGATTGGTTGTTCAGATAGCCGAGTACCGGCTAATCAAATTGTTGCGTTGCCCCCGGGTGAGATTTTCGTTCACCGGAATATTGCCAATGTTGCCGTGCACTCAGATCTCAACTGTCTGTCAGTGATTCAATATGCAGTGGACGCTTTAAAAGTTAAGCATATTGTTGTTTGTGGTCATTATGGTTGCGGCGGTATCAAGGCCGCTATGGGTAACGAAGAAAATGGCCTAATTGACAACTGGTTGGGACATATTAAAGACGTTAGTCGCTTTCATGCTAAGGAATTGAGTCAGTTGGAGGGCGATGAAAAGTTTAATAGGCTGTGTGAACTCAATGTTCTGGAGCAGGCGGCTAATGTGTGTAATTCCACGGTGGTTCAGAGTGCCTGGAAACGCGGTGCTGATCTTTCAGTGCATGCCTGGATTTACAGTATCGAAAATGGATTACTGAAAGATCTCAGCCTGTCGATATCTTCTCCGCAAGATCTTGAGAAGTTAAATAGCTAGAGGATAGTTATCTGTCTCTGAAGCGCTCAAGGTCTGCTATCTCTAACCAATGTGAGATATCTCAGGAATTGGCAATCAGATCCCTCGTCGCTTCGCTCTTTCGGGATGACAAAGTAGATTGGTTGGAGTGACAAGTCAGCGTGGCAGGGATGACAAGCCAGAATAGCCGGGATAACAGGTTTAGCAGACTTGCCGATATGTCCGCATAGGGGCCCCTGACTTATCAAATATGATGCAGCGGCATCTCAGTCCGCTGCACCACTTGCCGCAGGACAAAACTGGTCTTAATGCTGTTTACTCCGGCAACCTGATTGAGTTTGTCTAACAAAAACCGCTGGTAATAATCCATATCTGGCATCACCACTTTTAATAAATAGTCGGTGTCGCTGCCAGTAATCAATGAACACTCAACAACCTCTGGCCAGCCAGTAATTTTGCTATCAAAATTCGCCAATCGATCTGGGCTTTGATGGTCCAAGCTCACTGAGATATAAATACTGATCGGTAGCCCTAATTTTTTTTGGTCCAAAACCGTGATCTGCCTGCTAATAATCCCGCTCTCCTGAAGCAGCTTTACGCGACGAGCGCAGGGGGAGGGTGACAGACCTACTCGCTCAGCCAGTTCCAGATTACTAATACTGCCATCGATTTGAATCTCTCCGAGAATACGGCGGTCCATTCTGTCTAATTTTGGAATTGGCATAAATCACCTAGAAATATAAATAATGTGGCGAATATAGCTATTTTTAATAAATTTAACAAATTATAAGCTGTGATTTAGCGTGGCTAGGAGGTGTATTCTATTTAAACAAGATACTTCCTGTAGAGCTATGCCATGTCCATCGACCACCATAAAAAACTCTCATTCGCTACTCGCTCAGTGCACGCTGGCTATGATTCCTCCGTCAACCAGGGCGCTCTCAATCCACCGATTTATATGACTTCAACCTATTCTTTTGACAGTGTGGCTGACGGTGCTGGGCGCTTCTCAGGTGAGCAAAGGGGGCATTTCTACAGCCGCATCTCAAATCCTACACAAGAGATACTTGAGACCCGTCTAGCGGATCTGGAAGAGGGCGAGGCAGCATTGGCGACTGCGTCAGGTATGGGTGCCATAACTGCGGCGCTCTGGACACTGGTCGGCCCCGGCGATCAAATCCTGGTTGATAAAACCCTCTATGGCTGCACTTTCTCGTTTATGGAGCACGGCCTAAAGAAATTTGGTGTGGAAATCTGCTATGCCGATTTTACTAACCATGCCGAAGTGCAAGCTCACCTCAGCAACAAAACCAAAGTGGTATACTTCGAAACCCCAGTCAATCCCAATATGCGTGTTATTGACATAGCAGCAGTCAGTGCCCTGGTCAAAGGCCACAGCAGCGCCATCAAAATAATGGTCGATAACACCTACTGCACCCCGGCACTGCAACGCCCCCTCAGTCTGGGTGCGGATCTTGTAGTCCACTCGGCAACCAAATATCTTGGCGGTCATGGCGACTTAATTGCCGGTGCTGTAGTGGGCGACGCAGAGACCATTCAGCAGATCCGCCTGTTTGGCCTAAAGGACATGACTGGCGCAGTGATTTCACCCATGAACGTATTTTTAATTCTGCGAGGAATCAAAACCCTGCAGCTGCGCATGGAGCGCCACTGCCAAAATGCCCAAGCCATTGCTGAAATGCTCGAGCAGCATCCAGCTGTCGATCAGGTATTTTTTCCCGGATTGAAAAGCGACCCCTGGCACGCCATCGCCTCGAAACAGATGGACGATTTTGGTGGCATGATAGCCTTAGAGCTCAAGGGTGGGTATGAAGCCAGTGTGCGCATGCTCAACAAGCTCAAACTGGCTAAGTTAGCAGTAAGCCTGGGCGACGCAGAAACCCTAATCCAGCACCCAGCCAGCATGACCCACTCCGTCTACACCCCTGAGGAGCGTGCCGAACACGGAATCAGTGAAGGCTTAGTGCGTATTTCTGCCGGACTAGATGCTGCAGAAGATATCATTGCCGACCTACAACAAGCGCTCGCAGATTAAGCCCTAAGCAAAAATATCAAAATTTGAACCCACTGCGAGAGTTCAATTAGTCCCTGAATATGGGCTCGATCTCAAGGCCATATTCAGGGACTGTAGTGCACCCACCAATGACTTCTAAAGACCTTTATTATTCGTCCCAGTCACAGCGAGTATCACCTCACCATCCTCCAGTTGACCGCGCAGCGTATCGCCTTTATTCAAAGAGGCCACCGACTTAACCACCGCATTATCGGTATCACGAATAATCGAATATCCACGCCCCAATGTCTTCAGCGGACTAACCGTATCCAGCAAATGTATCGCCTGCCCGGTTTTACTTCGCCTAACCTCAAGCTGTTGCCGAACAGTTCGTGACATCTGCTTCACATATCTAGTCACCAGCTGGTGATAGTCACCAATCGCCTCACCAGGATGTACCCGAGCAAGCTGAGCCTGCACGCGATTGATCTGTCGACGCCGCTGCTCAAGCTTATTATCGATCGCCCGACGCAAGCGAATATCCAAATGATCCAGATGCTGACTCTGTTCTTGCAGCTTGTGCCCAGGGTGACGCAGACGCTTCTTTAAATACTCAGTACGCTGCCTCAACTGTGAAATCTTGCGTCCCACAGCCTCAGTCAGCAAAATCTCAAAACCCTCAAACTGGTTGAGAATATCTTCCCCATCGGGACTCAACAGTTCCGCCGCCGCCGAGGGCGTCGGCGCACGCAGATCAGCAACAAAGTCGGCAATAGTGAAATCCACCTCATGCCCCACCGCACTGACAATCGGTATTGCACTGGCAAAAATAGCCCGTGCCACAACTTCCTCATTAAACGGCCACAGATCCTCCAGCGAACCACCACCACGCCCAACAATCAGCGCATCGCACTGACCCAGCTGATTGGCATTATTAATAGCCTCAACAATCTGCTTCGCCGCCGGCTCTCCCTGAACCGCAGTGGGAAAAATACTCACCTTTATTGACGGAAAGCGTCGCGCCAAAACTGATAGAACATCTTTAACCGCAGCGCCGGTGGCCGATGTGATCACACCAATATGACTCACTGAATCGGGCATAGGTCGTTTGTGCTGATTATCAAACAACCCCTCATCACTAAGCTGTTGCTTAAGCTGCTCAAACTGCCGTTGCAGCGCACCAAAGCCCGCCTCCTCCATATGCTCAATAACCAGCTGATACTCGCCGCGACCCTCGTAGAGACCTGCCCGACAACGCACCAAAACCTGAGTGCCGTTGGCTGGCTTAAAACCAACCCGCTGATTGGCATTGCGGAACATAGCGCAGCGCACCTGAGCCTGATCGTCTTTCAAAGTCAGGTACCAATGCCCGGAAGCAGGGCGGGCGAAATTTGAAATCTCACCCTCCACCCAAAGCAGAGGCAGTTGAGTTTCGATTAGATGACGGACGTTGCGATTAAGCTGGCTGACGCTAAAAACTTGACGTTCTGAGGGATTGGGATTCATATTGCTATTGTAGGTATGCAAGCCAGTTTAAGTCACGGCTTTATCGTCCTTTAGAAGCCTAAATAGTTGTTTACCTTAAGACAGCCGCTGATTTATAATGCACCGCTTACTTTTTAAAACCTCACTGAGGTAAGCGTCCCCTTATGTTACGCATTTCCCATGAAGCTCTAACCTTTGACGATGTACTGTTGGTACCCGGCTACTCTGCTGTTACAGCAAAAGACGTATCGACTCACTCGCAGCTTACTCGTGGCATTACCATGAATATCCCTCTGGTCTCAGCGGCCATGGATACAGTTACCGAAGCGCGCCTGGCGATTGCCATTGCCGCTGAAGGTGGCGTCGGTATTATTCATAAGAGTATGACCATCGAGCAGCAGGCCAAAGAAGTCTTAGCAGTCAAAAAATACGAAAGTGGCGTGGTCAAAGACCCCTTCACTATTCAGGCTGATGCCACCCTTGCCGAACTCTACGCCTTAACTGTGGCCAACAATATCTCTGGTCTGCCTGTATTAGAAGACGGTAACCTGGTGGGTATAGTCACTCGTCGCGATGTGCGCTTCGCCACCGATATGGATGCACTGGTAACCTCAGTGATGACGCCAAAAGCTGAATTAGTCACAGTGAAAGAGGGTGCCGACCCCGATGAAGTGCGCGCACTGCTCCACGAACATAGAATTGAAAAAGTATTGGTCGTAAATGACGCCTTTGAACTCAGAGGTCTGATCACCGTAACCGATATTGATAAAGCCGAGCAGCATCCCAACGCCTGTAAAGACGATCAGGGCCGACTCCGTGTAGGCGCCTCCGTTGGTGTAGGTGAAGGTACCGATGAACGTGTCGCCGCCTTGGTAGCCGCGGGTGTTGATGTCTTAGTAGTAGATACGGCTCACGGCCACTCAAAGAATGTTCTCGATCGCGTGACCTGGATTAAGACGAATTTCCCTGATGTTCAAGTGATTGGTGGCAATGTAGCTACTGGTGCTGGCGCCAAAGCTCTGGCCGATGCGGGAGCCGATGGTGTCAAAGTCGGTATAGGTCCAGGTTCAATCTGTACCACTCGCATAGTTACAGGTATTGGTGTACCGCAGATCACTGCAATCGCCGACGCCGTCGCCGCCCTTGCAGGCACCGATGTTCCGGTAATTGCCGATGGCGGTATCCGCTACTCCGGTGATATGTCTAAGGCTGTCGTTGCCGGTGCCAGTGCAGTGATGATGGGTTCCATGTTGGCCGGTACTGAAGAAGCGCCGGGTGAGATTGAGATCTATCAGGGTCGCTCCTACAAATCGTATCGCGGCATGGGCTCCTTGGGTGCCATGGCACGCAATCAGGGTTCCAGCGATCGCTATTTCCAAGATGTTAATGACGGTGCCGAGAAATTGGTTCCCGAAGGCATTGAAGGGCGCGTACCCTACAAGGGTCCAGTATCAGTCATTATTCATCAGATGATGGGTGGTCTGCGCTCAGCAATGGGTTACACCGGTTGCAGCACAATGGACCAAATGCGCACCGAACCTGAGTTTGTTCGTGTGACCTCAGCGGGCACCAGTGAGAGCCATGTGCACGACGTACAGATTACTAAAGAAGCGCCAAACTATCCGGCCGGTGGTCGTTAAGCGTTTGCTGCTGAAGCGGTGAAGTGCGTTCGCGTCGGCGTGTTGTAGTATTTTAGAAAAGGCTGCGTTCAATTAATGTCGCAGCCTTTCTTTTTTTAGAAGACGCCAGAGTGTTTTTTAGAAACCTAATAATTGAAAGCTTATTTTAGAGAGCCTATTAATGTCAGATCTACATTCGCAAAAGATTCTTATTCTCGATTTTGGTTCCCAGTACACCCAGCTCATAGCACGTCGCGTGCGCGAAATTGGCGTGTTCTCAGAGATCCGCGCCTGGGATATCACCGAAGAAGAAATTCGCGAATTTAATCCCAGGGGTATTATTCTTTCTGGTAGCCCTGAGTCAGTTACCGGCGGCGCATCAGCACCCCGTGCACCAGACTGTGTATTTACCATGGGCCTGCCTGTGTTGGGTATCTGCTACGGCATGCAAACCATGGCCGGTCAGCTGGGTGGCAAGGTCGACACTTCCGATGTCCGTGAGTTTGGTTACGCTCAGGTCAAAGTGGAAAACCAATCAGCCTTGTTACGAGACATTAAAGACCACATCGGCAGCGACGGTGAGTCACTACTCGATGTGTGGATGAGTCACGGCGACAAAGTGGTCGCCATGCCCGAGGGCTTTAGCCTGATGGCCTCAACACCATCATGCCCGATCGCAGGTATGGTCAATGAAGAGAAGAAATTCTACGGTATTCAGTTCCACCCTGAAGTGACTCACACTCTTCAGGGCGAGCGTATGTTCCAACACTTCGCCCTCGAAATCTGTGGCTGTGAAGGACTCTGGACTGCTGCCGCGATTATTGAAGATCAGATCGCCCGAGTAAAGCAACAGGTTGGCGACAGCCATGTGCTCTTGGGCCTCTCCGGTGGTGTCGACTCCTCAGTAGTCGCCGCATTGCTGCACAAAGCCATAGGCGCTCAGCTCACCTGTGTATTTGTCGACAATGGCCTGTTGCGCAAAAACGAAGGGGACATGGTTATGGAAATGTTCGCCAACAATATGGGCGTCAAAGTAATACGCGCCAATGCCCAAGATAAATTCTTAGATGGCCTTGACGGCGTCAGTGACCCTGAGAAAAAACGCAAGGTTATCGGCAACACCTTTATTGAAATCTTCGATGAAGAATCGCAGAAAATTAAAAATGTTAACTTCCTTGCACAGGGCACTATCTACCCAGATGTAATCGAGTCCGCAGCATCAAAGACCGGCAAAGCTCATGTTATTAAGTCCCACCATAATGTTGGCGGTCTGCCAGACGATATGGCCCTTGAACTAGTTGAGCCTCTGCGCGAACTGTTTAAAGATGAAGTGCGCAAGATTGGTGTTGAGCTGGGGCTGCCCCACGATATGGTTTACCGTCATCCATTCCCTGGCCCCGGCCTTGGTGTGCGCATTCTCGGTGAAGTAAAGCGCGAGTACTGCGATATTCTCCGTGAGGCGGATGCCATCTTTATCGAAGAGCTGCATAATTTTGGCTGGTATCAAAAAACTAGCCAGGCTTTCGCCGTATTTCTGCCGGTTAAATCAGTAGGTGTAGTGGGCGATGCACGCCGCTATGAATGGGTTATTGCACTGCGCGCTGTGGAGACCATCGACTTTATGACAGCCCGTTGGGCGCACTTACCCTACGAGCTATTGGAAAAAGTATCCAATCGTATTATCAACGAAATCTCCGATGTCTCTCGGGTTGCCTATGATGTTTCGAGTAAGCCGCCAGCCACGATTGAATGGGAGTAGTTGTTTTCCTCTCAAAACCTCATTCTTAAGGGGTT
>ENA-UZWU01000235-UZWU01000235.1-metagenome-genome-assembly--contig:-Day-4--1m-contig-235_pt1 | contig 138314 bp, 125 predicted proteins | sample MGYA00260345_ERZ794905 | MGnify/ENA metagenome assembly ERZ794905
TCTTCAGCAGGCAGATCATAGAGATCTTTGTCCGCTGCATCGCCAGGGTGGATCTTGTGCTTGATGCCGTCCAGACCAGCCATCAGCATAGAAGCAAACATCAGGTATGGGTTAGCAGTTGGATCACCAAAGCGCACTTCTACACGCTTGCCACGTGGGCTAGCAACGTATGGGATACGGATCGCAGCAGAACGGTTACGCGCTGAGTAAGCCAGCATTACCGGTGCTTCAAAACCTGGAATCAAACGCTTGTAAGAGTTAGTCGAAGCGTTAGCAAAGGCGTTCAGTGACTTGGCGTGCTTAATGATGCCACCAATGTAGTACAGAGCCATCTCGCTGAGTCCAGCATAGGCATCGCCAGCAAACTGGTTGACGCCGTCTTTAGCGAAAGACATGTGACAGTGCATACCAGAACCGTTGTCGCCAACGATTGGCTTAGGCATAAAGGTTGCTGTCTTGCCGTAGGCGTGAGCAACGTTGTGTACACAGTACTTGAGGATCTGAACCTGGTCAGCTTTCGCAACCAACGTGTCAAAGCGAACACCAATCTCACACTGGCCAGCAGTGCCTACTTCGTGGTGATGCACTTCGATATCAAGGCCCATCTGCTCCATGGCATTACACATAGCAGCACGCAGATCGTGCAGACTATCAACTGGTGGTACGGGGAAGTAACCCCCTTTGACGCCAGGGCGGTGACCCATGTTGCCATCAGTAAAATCGCTGCCTGAAGCCCAAGCGGCTTCATCGGAGTTGATTTTGTAGAAAGCGCCGCTCATGTCGACACCCCATTTGATATCATCAAAAACGAAGAATTCAGGCTCTGGTCCAAAGAATGCGGTATCGCCCAGGCCAGTAGACTGCAGATATTGCTCAGCGCGTTCAGCGATGGAGCGTGGATCACGTTCGTAGCCCTGCATGGTTGAAGGCTCAACAATGCCACAGCGAATGATAACAGTAGGCTCATCAGTGAAGGGATCGAGAACAGCAGTGCTGTCGTCTGGCATCAAAATCATGTCTGATTCGTTGATACCCTTCCATCCAGCGATAGATGATCCGTCAAACATTTTACCTTCAACGAAAAAATCATCACCGACTTCACCTGTAGGTATAGAAACATGCTGCTCTTTACCTTTGGTATCAGTAAAGCGCATGTCGACCCAACGAGCGCCACTTTCTTTAATAAGATTCAAAGTCTTCTCAGACATGTATTCCTCCAATATGGAATGTGCGTTTTAAATTGTGCTTTCTAATTTGAAGCCTTACAAAACTGCCTGAGCAATTCTTTTTAGACTTTTACGGGTTAAGAAACTGCAATAGTCGTGCCAATAGGCATGCCCCCACACAGATCCAACGATGCTTGACGAAGCCAGCGCCAAATCTGCCATACCGGCCAAAGGCAGGCAGCCAACAACTCACGTCACCCAACCGAAAGGCACCATAATGGTGCAGACTAAAAGCAAGACGCACCATTAATGTGCTTAAGATCAGGGTTTTTATTTAGGTTTATTGTTGAGCCGCAGCAGTATAATGCTTTTGAGGGGTTTTTCTGCCATTCTTTCTAGTCTAATTAGACTTTCTATGCAATCTATTCTATCTAGTGCGCTTAGCATCAACATCCACCCAGGAATCCAGGCAATGGCGATCATCGAAACAATCTCACGGCCACAGGCGCAAGACATTATCCTCGATGTGCGTCATCCGGATGAAACTGAGCGACGCCCGTTAATCTGGCCAGCCAATAAAATCATCCGCCTGCCATTCTTCCAAATCAAAAAACAGCTCGACGAGCTAGATAGACATCAGTCCTACCTTCTTTACTGTGAAAAGGGGATTATGAGCCGCCTCCATGCTGACGCATTGCAAAAAAACGGCTTTGAAAAGATCGCAGTTTTTACCCCCTAACCCTTTCAAGCGACAGATCCAGAACAAGAAACATGCAATCATAACAACAGTATATGTGCTCTATTTCGCATTATTTAAGCTGATTAGTCGCCATTGTCACTGAGAAGCGACTATATTTAGAGCTTAGCCTGAGTTTTGTCCAACCGAAATCAGCAGCAGGATGCAGCCGATGATGAGCACTGAAAATTTGCTCGGGGAATTCAAGGAAGCAGAGCAGCCCAATCCCCGCTCACTCAACAGCTCGATACAGATCGAGTTGGAAAGGCACGCTTCAAAAAACATCAATTCGGGCCTAAGAATTTCAATGGCTGGCGCCATCTTACTGACTGTTTTGGCAAGCAATCAAAACCCAACAATCTGGAACTGGGCCTGGCTCACCACAGCTGTCCTAGCAAGCCTTGCCGTTTGGCTGTGGTCCGTGCAAATACGCCGCGACACCAAGGCTAGCATCAGTCAAACACAAATCCTTATCACCACCTCATCACTGATTTTTGCCGCACTTTACGGTGCCGCAGCAGTGACCTTTATCACCCCCGACTCTATAGAAAAATCGGTCTTTGCATCTATAACGCTTATTGCCCTGACCTATGCTTGGCCACTGACTTACGCGCTAAAGACCATCTTCCGCCATCTTTTTCTGAGTCTGATTTTTGCACCATTGTTTATTGCATTGTTCAGCAACCAACCTCAGATAAACCCCGGGTTTTTAATCCTAGTCCCACTGGCCTATTTTATCTTCAATCGCAATCAGCTTAGCCAGCGCCGGGCCTTTAGCTGGGCGACCGGCAATATGATCAAAGCCAATGAGCACTCAGATGTGGTTATTGCCACTAGTCAAAAAATCACCAGCCTGATCGAGCAGACGCCTCTTGGATTTATTGAATGGAATCAAGAGCGCGAAATAATTGGCTGGAATCCAGCGTCCACCACCATATTTGGTTATGCCAAAGAAGAGGTGCTGGGTCGCACCACTGAATTTTTATATGACAAAAAGAAGAGTTTTTTACTTCAGCAGGTGGAAAACGATCTTTTTCTGTTTGGTAAAGACTTCACTGGCACCGCAGAAAATGTCACTCGCGACGGCACCATGATTATCTGCGAATGGAATGATACGCCACTGTTTGATGAGGCGATGAATGTGGTGGGCGCTGCATCCTTTGTTGAAGACGTGACTGACCGAGTTAATCTCGAGACACGCATTAAGCAACAGGCCTATTTCGACCCATTGACCGGTCTGCCCAACCGCCATCGTTTAATGGAAGAATTAAACCGCGTTGTTGCACTCGCCCAGCGCAGCCAAGCTTACTGCTCTCTACTCTTTATCGATCTAGATCATTTCAAAGAGATTAACGACACTCGAGGTCATCACTACGGTGATTTGGCTCTGGCCCTATTTGCTCAACGCCTGCGCAAGGTGATTCGCACCGAAGAGGCAGTTGCACGCCTCGGTGGTGACGAATTCGTTGTGCTACTGGAAAACCTCGGCACTGAAGAAGAGCCCTCGCGCCTGCAGATTGCTCAAGTCGCAGAAAAAATAATTGATGCCGCCCGCGAGCCCCTAGTGATTAAGGATGAGAAATTTCGCATCAGCTGCAGTATCGGCATAGTACTGTTCAACGATGGCAGCTCCGATGGCGAGGCTATTTTGCAGCAAGCGGACAAAGCCCTTTACACCATCAAGCGGGAGGGCAAATCGAACTATTATTTTCACAATCAGAAACTGCCCTCTGAGATGCAAACTCAGGCAATGCTGTTGGAGCAGCTGCGGGACAAAACTAACAACCAATCGTTTTTACCCTATTACCAGCCGATTCTCGACACTAAGACAAACCTGATTTGCGGCCTGCAAATATTTTTGCGCTGGAAAAATCCAGACAACGAATTGATTGCTGCCAATGAAATTATTGCGCTGCTCGAGTCGGGTTCAATGATCGTGGATATCTCTCTAACACTGCTTGAACAGATATTTAATCAGGTAGACCTCTGGCGCACTCAGGACTTATGGCGCGAAGATCAGCAAATCTACTATACCCTCAGCTTGCGTGAACTGGAGCACCCGTCGTTTACCCTGAGCATTAAAGCTCTGCTGACTAAATATGCCATTAAGGCAGATACACTTATATTTACCCTTCACACCGAAACCCTGCCAAAAATACACAACCCTCTGACCCTGCAACTGAACAGCCTCAAAGCTCTGGGCATTCAGTTTGTGGTGGACAATGTGGGCTATCAAACTCTGCCTATTCAGAAGCTGCGTGAATTCGATGTGGGTACGATTCGCATCTCCCACAAGTTAATGGCCGAATGTCCCTACATGGAAAGTTCTTGGAATTTGGTTAAGGGACTGGTGGAGCTGACCAAATCCGTAGGCTTAAATTGCATCGCCCCCTGCGTTGAAGAGGCCGAAATACATCATCTTTTACTCGACACAGGTTGTCAGTTATTACAGGGAAATCTGATCGCACCCCCCTCGCCAGCCACCGCAATCACTCGAATGTTGATCGAACGCAACAGCCTCAGCAGAGAAGAATCTACCGCCTAGTGAAAAGATCCGTAGCAGTTTCTGTCAATTAGCCTATAATCGCGCCTTTTTGCGCCTACTGGTACCTCTCATGTCCATTGAAAACCTGCGGAACATTGCAATCATTGCCCACGTTGACCACGGTAAGACAACACTGGTCGATAAACTTCTCAGCCAATCTGGCACTCTCGATCGTAAAGATGTGGGTTCCGAACGCCTTATGGACTCCAACGATCAGGAGAAAGAGCGCGGAATTACGATTCTGGCAAAGAACACTGCGATCAACTGGAATGATTACCGCATCAATATTGTAGACACCCCGGGGCACGCCGACTTCGGTGGTGAAGTAGAGCGCGTACTGTCCATGGTCGACTCAGTGTTGCTGCTGGTTGATGCCGTAGACGGCCCCATGCCACAGACACGCTTTGTAACCTCCAAAGCGTTCGAGCAGGGTTTGCGCCCAATCGTTGTTATCAACAAAGTTGACCGTCCTGGTGCTCGACCTGACTGGGTTATGGATCAGGTCTTTGACCTGTTCGACAATCTCGGTGCTACCGATGAGCAATTGGACTTCCCAGTTATTTATGCCTCAGCACTCAACGGCATAGCCGGCCTCGATGTCGACGATATGGCCGACGATATGACGCCGCTCTATGAAATGATCGTCAATGACGTACCAGCACCAAAAGTAGATGTCGATGGCCCTTTCCAAATGCAGGTATCAGCACTGGCCTATGACAGCTATGTTGGCGTTATCGGTGTTGGCCGAATTACTCGCGGCAAGCTCAAGCCAGGACAGCAGGTTATTGTTAAGTCTGCAGACGGCAAAGAGCGTAAAGGTAAGGTTCTCAACGTTAAAGGGTATCTTGGACTCGAGCAGATCGAGACCCAATTGGCCGGCGCTGGCGATATCGTCTGCATCAACGGCATTGACGGCCTGAGCATTTCAGACACTCTCTGTGATCCAGAGAATATTGAAGCCTTGCCAGCACTGAGTGTTGATGAACCCACTGTAAGCATGACCTTTATTGTTAACGATTCTCCGTTTGCCGGACTCGAAGGCAAGTATGTAACAACGCGAAATATTAAAGACCGTCTCGAGCAAGAGTTGATTCACAACGTTGCTCTGCGCGTAGCGCCTGGCGATACGCCGGACAAGTTTATTGTCTCTGGTCGCGGTGAGTTGCACCTGTCGGTATTGATTGAAACCATGCGTCGCGAAGGCTTCGAGATGGGCGTTTCCCGTCCAGAAGTGGTACAAAAAGTTGTCGACGGCAAGGTTTACGAGCCCTTTGAACAGGTTGTAATCGATGTTGAAGAGCAGCACCAGGGTTCGGTAATGGAAGAACTCGGCATGCGTAAAGCTGAGCTGACCAATATGGAACCTGACGGCAAAGGCCGCGTAAGACTAGAGTTTTCTATGCCGTCTCGCGGACTGATTGGTTTCCGTGGCGCCTTCCTGACTCTGACTTCAGGCTCAGGCATTATGACCAGCATTTTTGACAAGTACGCCCCAGCAAAAGAGGGCGAAGCCCACTCGCGCAAAAACGGCGCGCTGATCAGTATGGTCAAAGGTAAAACTGCTGCTTACGCACTGTTTAACATTCAGGCTCGCGGTCGTCTATTCTTAGGTCATGCGATCGATGTGTACGAAGGTCAAGTAGTGGGTATTCACTCTCGCAACAATGATTTGGTGGTCAACCCGATTAAAGGCAAGCAGCTGACTAATGTTCGCGCCTCGGGAACAGACGAAGCACTGACCCTGGTGCCGCCAATCAAGCACACGCTAGAGCAGGCTCTTGAGTTTATTGAAGACGATGAGCTGGTGGAAGTCACTCCTGTGAGCATTCGTCTGCGCAAGAAGCGCCTGACTGAGAATGAACGCAAGCGTGCGCCCAAGTAATCAGNNAGTAACAAGTAACAAAGGCTAAGTAATCTGTTTAAAAAGGTGGGCCACTGGTTGCGGTGGCCCGTCTGTTTACGCTTAAGAATTAGGCATTAAGCGCCAGGTTTTAGCGCGACATTTACTACCAATGGATGGTGGGAAGTTTATGACGGAACTCAACAGCACAGATTCTATACCTAGAGGATTTCTCTCCTTCTCCCTGGTCAGCCAGGAAATTATCTCAGTACTTTTTGCCTTCTACTCCTACTACCAAGGAGACATGAATCTCGCCACGTTTTATCTCGCTATGGCGGCACTCCTTTTAGTCGGTCTCGGTATTCACTCGATCTTTGATCGACCCCGGACAGCGCGGCTACTGCTCGCCACAGTAATGATAGGCAGCTACTTTTACCTGCTCTCCGGCGCATCGGACGGCTCTGCACTGCTCTGGTGCCTGACTATTATTCCGGTGTTGGTGGGCCGCTTCGGTTATCGCAGCAGTGTCTTTATACTCGGCGCCGTCCTCATCGGGTCGGCCTGGCTTTTTTACGGGCCATCACTGTTTATTCTGATGCCAGCATACAGCGACGTAACCCTGGTGCGTTTCTTGTCCTCGTTTGCGGTGCTGTCGGTATTTGCTATTGCCATGGACAATTCTCATTCCCGCAGCCTAAATCGCTACAAAGATCTGTCTCGTCGCGTCGATCAAATTGCCCATCAGGACCAGCTCACCAAACTCCCCAACCGCCACGATATGGAGCAGCGATTGGAGAAAAAATATCAGCAGTACCGTCTGGTAAATCAGCCGTTCTCGATACTGCTTGCGGATCTCGACAACTTTAAATTTATCAATGATCGCTACGGCCATGATGTGGGAGACGAGGTGCTGCATGCTATTGGCGTCTTACTCAGCGAACCGCTGCGAGGTGAAGATGTGGTGGCACGTTGGGGTGGCAATGAATTTATGGTGTTGCTGCCAACCGCCAATTCAGAAGCCGCAGTCAATATCGCCGAGCGGTTGCGAGCCCAGGCAGGGAAACTGGCCACGGAAGCTCAGGGCGACCAGCTGCGGATATCGCTCAGTGTAGGTGTCGCCTCAATCGATAAATGTACTGGTATTGACGACCTGATATCCACCGCAGAAAACGGGCTCTATCAGGCAAAACATATGGGCCGCGACATGGTGATTGTGGGCTAAATTGACTGCATCGCTTTAGTCCTGACCGCAACGAAAGCAGTCCATGGTGTGGTCATTGACCACCCCCACCGCCTGCAAAAAGGCGTAACAGATTGTTGTGCCAAAAAATTTAAAGCCGCGCTTTTTCATCTCTTTACTGATTTTGTCGGACAGCTCAGTGGATGCCGGAATCTGTGCCAGGGACGACCAGTGATTGACGATGGGCAGGTTGTCTACAAAGCCCCAGATATAATTGCTAAAACTGCCATGCTCATTTTGCAAATCAATAAAGTGTCGCGCATTAGAGATGGTGCTAGCAACCTTGAGACGGTTGCGGACAATGCCCGGATTTTTAAGTAGTCGCTCTACATCAGTGTCATCAAATGCCGCCACCTTGCGCACATCAAAGTTAGCAAAAGCCTGACGGTAACTCTCGCGTTTGCGCAAAATCATTATCCAGGAGAGGCCAGCTTGGGCGCCTTCAAGCACCACAAACTCAAATAGCGTTTGGTCATCGCGGCAGGGCACGCCCCACTCGCGGTCGTGGTACTGCTGATAGAGCGGATCATCCCCGCACCAAGCACAACGTCTATTATCGGTCATTATTTGCCCTCAACTAATTCGCCTCGCCGGTGGTTTATCCGCTCTATAATCGACTATGCTAAGCACCACGCGAAACGAAACTACTGACCAGGTGATACTAGTTCAATGATCAAGCGTTTTCCGGATATTCGGCCTTACAAAACTCAATTTATAGCAGTTACAGCACCTCATCAACTGTATGTAGAAGAGTCGGGTAATCCCGATGGGATTCCAGTGCTATTTATCCATGGAGGGCCTGGCGGCGGCACCGCAGTGACCGATCGCTGTTTTTTTGATCCAGAAAAATACCGCATTATTTTATTTGATCAACGGGGGGCTGGTCGCTCTACGCCCCATGCATTATTGGATAATAATAATACTGCAGCCTTGATCGACGATATTGAAACCATTCGCGCAGCACTGGATATTCAGCGCTGGGTAGTCTTCGGCGGCTCCTGGGGCTCCACTCTCGGGTTGCTCTATGCACAGCAGTACCCGCAACTGATCTTGGGATTAATTCTGCGCGGTATCTTTTTATGTCGCGACGAAGATATTAACTGGTTCTATCAAGATGGTGCCGGCCGTATCTTCCCCGAGTACTGGCAGCAATACAGCCAAGTGATACCAGAGAGCGAGCGCGGCGATATGGTCGCAGCCTTTTATCGTCGCCTCACCGGAGACAATGACTTTGAGCGCATGGCGACGGCTAAAGCCTGGTCCATCTGGGAGGGACGCTGCGCCACTCTCTCTAGTAACAATGAGGTAGTCGAGCGTTTTGCCAACCCCCATATGGCCATTGCCATGGCGCGGATTGAAGCCCACTACTTTATAAACAAAGCCTTTATAGCGCCCAATCAAATTATCGATAATGCTCATCTACTCAAGGATATTCCCGGCACCATTGTTCACGGTCGCTACGATATGGTCTGCCCGGTCAATCAAGCCATTGCCCTCAGTGAAGCCTGGCCCAGCGCTAAGCTGCATATTATTGGCGATGCTGGCCACTCCTCCTCCGAGCGCGGCACCACCGATGCACTAGTGCGCGCGACCAACAGGCTCGCCTACCATCTCGAAAGAAAGACTTAAGGTTTCCCTATGATTGGATTAATTCAGCGCGTCAGTCACGCCAGTGTTCGCGTCGACAAGCAGATCTGTGGCGAAATCGATCAGGGTATTTTGTTGCTGCTGGCAGTGGAGCCTGAGGATCACGAGAGTCAGGTCGAACGCCTGCTCGAGAAGGTACTGAATTACCGAGTGTTTGCAGATGCTGACGGCAAGATGAATCTATCACTACGGGATATACAAGGCGGGCTATTGGTCGTTTCGCAATTTACTCTGGCGGCAAATACTAAAAAAGGTCTACGGCCAAGCTTCACCTCAGCGGCCGCGCCGGCACAGGCCGAGGCGCTCTACAATCAGTTTGCCACTCGCGCCAAAGCGGTTCACGCTAAGACTCAATGCGGCATCTTTGGCGCTGATATGCAGGTCTCACTGTGCAATGACGGGCCGGTAACCTTCTGGCTACAGGTGTGACCTGGAGTCAGTACCCCTATCAACTGGCTTTAAGCGCTGCCACGAGACGCAGATGAAATCCTTCAAACCCCCCATTGCTCATCACCACCACATGAGATTTCTCGGCGCGTTGATGAATCGACTCTAGGGTCTTTGCTAATAATTGATCAATCTCTTCGCAAACTAGGGCGGGTACTACACAGGCCGATGCTACCGCCTGCACGTCCCAGTTAATCGCCGGCCCTTTGTACCAAAGCGCACAATCCGCAGCCGCTACAGCATCACTCAGAGCCGCCTTGTGCATGCCTAACTTCATGGTCGCCGAGCGCGGCTCAACAATTGCAATTACCTGCTGATTACCCACTTTTGCCCGCAGCCCTTGGACGGTGCTGATAATCGCAGTGGGATGATGGGCAAAATCATCATAGACAGTGACTCGCTCATCCTCATAGATCACCTCCATACGCCTTTTGACGCCGACGAACTGACTCAACGCCTCGCAGGCTTTATCGAGACTAACACCCACTGTGGAGGCCGCCATCACCGCTGCAATGGCATTGAGCACATTGTGTCGGCCACTGTGTTGCCAGCTAATGAGTGCCGACTGATTATTCTGATCAATAATTTCAAACTCTGACCCATCCGCGGCCAATAGTTTATAGCCCCAACCTTTAGAGCCCCAGCCTTTAGAGCCCAGTTCGGCTTCGGCAAAAGTCTGTATATGACTCCAGCAGCCCTGATCAACTACCTGCTGTAAGTTATGGTCATCAACGGGGTAAATAAGATGCCCTGTGCTGGGCAGGGTGCGCACTAAATGGTGGAACTGGCGTTGAATTGCAGCCAAATCATCAAAGATATCGCCGTGATCAAACTCCAGATTATTCATTATCAGCGTGTTGCTATGGTAGTGGACAAACTTCGAGCGCTTATCAAAAAAGGCACTGTCATACTCATCCGCCTCAACAACAAAATAGCCACCGCTTCCCGCGCTCAAGCGTGCCGAGAGACCAAAATCCAGGGGTACACCGCCGATCAAAAATCCCGGTTCCAAACCGGCATATTTAAGAATCACAGCAACCATACTGCTAGTAGTAGTCTTGCCATGAGTGCCGGAAACCGAGATCACATTCTGGTCACGAAGAATATTCTCCCCCAGCCACTGGGGTCCAGAGGTATAGACAAGGCCATTGTCGAGCATATATTCAACACAGGGATTACCCCGGGACATGGCGTTGCCAACAATAATCAGATCCGGTGCTGGCTGAAGCTGTTGGGGATCAAAGCCCTCGATCAACTCGATGCCGGCCAGTTCTAGCTGGGTACTCATGGGAGGATAAACATTGGTGTCGCTGCCGGATACCTGATGGCTAAGCTGCTTGGCCAACTGTGCTAGGCTACCCATAAAGGTGCCGCAGATACCGAGAATATGAATATGCATGAGTTTCCCTTTGTCACTCGCCGATTGTTAGCCCAACAGAGCGATTATGGCATCAGGCCAAAAAAACTCCTAAAATTACACGCTTTAGTCTAAAAATAAACGTATTGACCACTGAAAATAACCTTTATTTGTGGAGTAAAACGCTTGCTGACTAATCTTTATTCAACTCTAGCGCTTGGGCTTTTAGTCACGATTTCAGCCACGATTTCCGGATGTGGTGGCGGTGGTGGCGGGCAGAAACCCGCGAACACAGGGATCAATATTCCCCCAGTTACAAGTAATCGGGACAATAGCAAACCGCCTTGGGATAACTTTGCGGATCAAATTCAAGACCCGAACAATCTAACCGAACTCGCCGCTCAGTTTGAAACCGATGAGTACGACGCCATGGGTGCCCTGAGAATGATCAACGCATCCAGTGCCTATGCTCGCGGCGCCACCGGTGCAGGGGTAACCGTTGGCGTGATCGATTCAGGTGTCTATGAGGAGCATATTGAGTTTGCTCAGGGTAGCGGCGACAAAGTCGAGTATGCAGGCAGTGACTACAGCAGTGGCAACCCAAGAAGTGATGACGCCATTAGTCACGGTACCCTAGTCGCCGGTATTATCGCCGCCAACAAAGATGGAGCCGATGTCAGCAGCGACTTCAATATGCACGGCGTAGCCTTTGATGCCAGTATCTTGGGCTATGAGATACCTCTGGGTTCCGGGAGCGGTCCCTATGATCCTCTGGAAGTCGATCAAATCAATTTCTCCGATGATAACTACTTCGCCAACCGCTTCAATACCATGGCCGATCAGGTGGATATCATTAATCTGAGCTTTGGCTTCTCGGGCGTCGTCACTTCTTATACGGCGACTCAGGTGCAATCGGCATTTGGTCTTACCATTGATGCCCTGGCACAGCAGAATAAATCTCTCGGCGACCGCTCAATCTTCGTCTTTTCTGCAGGCAATGCCTGGAACGACACAGATGAACAGGGCAATACCGTGGATGCCAATTCCCCTGAACTTATGCCGGGGCTTCCCTATCTGTTTCCAGAGCTAAAAGACCATATGTTGGCCGTGGCCGCTGTTGACGACAATGGCGAAATTTCCTTCTATTCTAACCGCTGCGGTGTCGCCGCAGACTACTGCCTAGTCGCACCTGGTGGCGGTGACGGCAATGGTAACGGCAATGTCGAAAACCTTGAAAGTATCTGGGGGCCAACAACGTCATATCCTGACGCCGAAGTGGGCGGTTACTATTATGGCGGCGCTATAGGCACCTCCTTTGCTGCACCAGTAGTCAGTGGCTCTCTGGCACTGCTAAAACAGATGTTCCCCACCGTCGGTAATCACGAACTCACCGCACGCCTGCTTACCACTGCCGATAAAACCGGCATCTATAGCGACAGCAGTATCTATGGCCAGGGACTGCTGGATTTGGATGCCGCTACTCGACCTGTGGGCGCACTAGCGGTTGCCAGTGGCAACAATTTGGATAGCGGCCTGAGTGATATAGGTGCAAGTACCATCAGTGTGTCTGGCGCAGGTCTTGGCAACAGCCTTGTGAGTGCCTTGCAAGGCCATAATATGGCGCTCTTTGATCAGCAAGGATTCCCCTTTTTACGCGATGCCAGCCAGCTAGTTCAGAAGTCTCAACCCATATCGACAGCCAGCCGTTTGCAGCATCGGGAGCAGCAGCTCAATAGCGGAGTACGCCTACAACTGGGCAAAAGTAACAGCTTAAATGATCGTCAGGGGGCGCGGTTACAGCCGGATTATCTGGCACTACAATTTAACGCTTCACCAAACACCCTAAAAAATGACCAAAACAGCATCGACCGCTTTATGGGCCTCAATGCCAACCCGGGATGGTTTTTTGGTGTCTATGCCAATGCCTTTGTCACCCCAGATCAGACTAGTGACGACAGCAGCTTTGCCGCGCCCTGGCTGAGCTTTGCCCGCAATGGCTGGAGCAGCGGCGGCGCGGTGGATATGGGGTTGGGTAAATTGCGCATAGGTATGTTTGAGGGCTCTCAATTTACGGGTTCTGCAGCTGACGACTTTCTCAATGGCCGCAATGAACTCAGCAGCCATGGCAGCTTATTGGAATATGCGCTCTGGTCGCCGGCTTTTAGCCTCAGTTTACAACGCGGATTTATCACTGAAGATGACAGCCTTCTGGGTGCCACAGTTGGCCAAAATTTGGGTCAACTCAAAAACAGCGGCACCGACTTTTTTGGTCTCAATGGCCATGTGCAGTTCAATGACAACTGGCAGGGAATCTTCGCGGTTTATTTAGGTACTACCAAGACAGGTCTAGAGGAAAGCACGGGGCTCTTTAATCTCGACAAATCCATTAGCAGTAATTCTTGGTCTCTGGGCCTAAACAGTTCACCGGACTGGCAGACCGATGATCGCCTGAGCATTAGCCTGCACCAACCCCTCCGAGTGCAGAGTGGTCAGGGCAGTCTGCAACTGGCTACTGGCCGCAGTGTCGATCGCCAGGTCAACTACGAAACCATCAACTTTGACCTGCAGCCACAGGGTCGAGAACAACAGCTTGAACTGCTCTATCAGTTTAAATTGGGGAATATCAGCGCTGCGACCCGTGTGGAATATACCTATCAGCCCTATCACAATCCGGACAATGCTAATTATGGCCTGATCGAATTTTCACTATATAAAGCCTTCACGCACTAGTTGCCGCTTCCTGACAGCCAGGTAAAGCTTTACCATAGAGGTTTCACAAGGGACTACAGGGAAGAGAGAGTTACATGGCCAAAAGAAATGCGTTTTATGCACAATCTGGAGGCGTCACATCAGTGATTAACGCCTCAGCCGCCGGCGTTATTGAAGCCTGCCGCGCCAACAAAGACAAAATAGGCACGCTCTATGCCGGTCAGAATGGCATCCTCGGTGCACTCCACGAAAATCTAATCGACACCAGCAAGGAAACCCCCACCGCCGTGGCTTCATTGAAGCATACCCCAGGTGGTGCTTTCGGCTCCTGCCGCTACAAAATGCGCGATCACAATGAAGACAGCTCAGAATACGAGCGCCTGGTCGAGGTCTTTAAAGCACACAATATTGGTTACTTCTTTTACAACGGCGGCGGTGACTCAGCGGATACCTGTCTCAAAGTGTCGCAGATTGCAGAGCGCATGAACTACCCAATTCAAGCTATTCATATTCCGAAAACCATCGATAACGATCTACCTCATACCGACTGCTCGCCAGGATTTGGCTCAGTAGCCAAATATGTTGCCGTCTCAACCAAAGAGGCGAGTCTCGATATCGCCTCAATGTGCGCATCCTCGACAAAGATATTTATTCTCGAAGTGATGGGGCGCCACGCGGGCTGGATTGCTGCATCAGGCGGCTTGGCTGCAGAGCAGGCGGGGGATCCGCCGCATATTATTATTTTCCCGGAAATCCCCTTTTCGCGGGACCAGTTTATTGCCAAAGTCGACGCCACAGTAAAAGATAAAGGCTACTGTGTAGTGGTGGCATCTGAGGGCGCTAAATATGCCGACGGCGCGCTTGTCTCCGGTTCGCTGCACAAAGATGTCTTTGGTCACCAACAGCTCGGTGGTGTCGCCCAGACCCTCGCCAGCATGGTTAAAAACAGCCTCGGCCACAAATATCACTATGCCCTAGCCGATTATCTGCAGCGCTCGGCACGCCATATAGCCTCGAAAACCGATGTTGAACAGGCCTACGCGGTTGGCCGCGGCGCGGTGGAAAAAGCCCTCGAGGGCAAACGCGGCATTATGGTCACTATTGAACGCGGCACAGGCAAAAAATTCAGCTGGTCACTGGGGGAAGCTCCGCTCAGTAAAATCGCCAATGTAGAAAAGAAAATGCCGCGCGCGTTTATTACCAGAGATGGCTTTGGCATCACCGCAAAAGCCCGAGAGTATTTTCAACCGTTGATTATGGGCGAGGATTACCCTCCCTATAAAAACGGTGTGCCGCAGTATGCGAATCTGAAAAATATTCTGGTTGAGAAGAAACTCAAAGAAGGCTTTGAAGGCTAGATTTTGAAGGCTGGAGTTTGAGAGCTCGGATTTAAGAGCTCGGATTGAAACGTCAAAGCCTACAAAACTGCGCGCAGCAGTGGTTCACCCTGCACAAATGCGCGCAGATTCTCGAACGTCTGATCTACCAGCCTCTGCCTTGACTGGCGTGCCACCCAGGCACAGTGAGGAGTCACTAATAAGTTTGGAATTCGGTTATCGAGAAGCGGATTACCCTCCCGCGGCGGCTCATTAGTCAGTACGTCAACTCCCGCGCCAGCAATCTCACCTTTCAACAACGCCTGCTTTAATGCCACCTCATTAACCACGCCGCCCCGAGCAGTATTGATCAAAATTGCCGAGGGCTTCATTAGGGCCAATTCAGCGTCATCGATCAAATTGACAGTTTCATCAGTGAGCGGACAGTGCAGGCTGACAATATCGGCGCGGCCTAAAAATGCTGTAAGCTCGACACGCTGCTGATCTGCATATTCTCGTCCCGGCAGTGCCGCATAAATTACCTCAAGCCCAAAAGCCTCAGCCACTTTGGCCACAGCACAGCCCAATTCACCGGCGCCGACTATACCCAGGACTTTGCCCTGCAACTCTTCCACGGGAAAATCCAACAGACAAAACAACGAACTCTGCTGCCAAGTGCCATCCACTGCCGCGCGCTGATAATCTTTGAGCTTGGTGGTTAGCGCGAGAATCAGCGCCCATACATGCTGGACCACTGAGCCAGTGCCATATTTCACAGCATTACAAACCGCTACCTGATATTGCGCAGCCGCCTGCAGATCCACTGCATTGGTGCCGGTGGCCATTATCGAAATCATTTTCAAGCGGCTTGCCTGAGATAGACTGAGGGCAGTGATTGGCGCCTTATTGGTCAATACAATATCAGCATCGGCTATACGCTCAGACACCTCATCGGGAGAGGTATCAGGATAAATCGTCCAGTCGACGGGCAGGGCGAGGAGGGCACTAAGGTCGAGATCTTCGGGGCCGAGACTGTCGCAATCGAGAAGCACTGCTTTCATATTCTGTTCGCTATTTTTAGACTGATTTGGCTTAGAGTGCTGTGGATAGCCTTTATTCTAGCGCCGGTATGGTTAAAGATCACCCGTCAATGCTTCGCCCCTAAGCCCCTAAGCCCCCCAAAACTTACGCATCTCCACATAGAGAAACGAAGCCGTCCAGGTAATCAGCACCAAACCGGTTAAGGACTCAGTGCCAGTGAGGTAGCGAATATCACCCAGTGGGGCAATATCACCAAAGCCAAGGGTAGTAAAAGTAGTAAAGGAAAAATAGACACAATCCATTAGGCTGCCAGAAAAAGCACCGCTCAATTCACCCCAACCAGCACTGTGGTGCATCACATAATAGGCCGCCGCAAACAGCCAGATCTCAATCACATGGGCAACTAATGCGCCCAGCACACCGAGCACAATGCGAAAGCGATGGCGCACGGTTAATTTCGGCATCAGGTTGGTCAGCTGAAATAGAATTTCGTAGTGAATCGCCACCGCAATGGCGACTATGGCACTGACGACTGAGAGTATTGCGATCATTGAGTTTTATCCCCACCAGTAAATCCATTGCAGCAACTGTTTAGACTTAGCTTAATTCTAGACCAGAGAAGCGAGTTTCATTATTGACGAATCTCAGGGCTAACCGCCTTAGGCCTCAATCACCACGGGTTAAATCTCCCCTGCACGCTATGATATTAGCCTCCAACATCGCATAATACGCGGCATCTGCTGACCAAAGCTCTAGGACTCAAAAAATCATGTCTGCAACCTTGCTTAATTTCTATCAAAAGACCGTTCTTCGCCACCCGCTGGGCGCTATTTTTGCCGTGCTGGCTCTGACCCTGGCCATGGCCCTTGGCCTGCCCAACTTTAAGCTCGATGCCTCGGCAGATTCTCTGACTCTGGAACATGATGACGATCTAAATTATTTTCGCGAAGTGGTGCAGCGCTATGGCAGTGACAACTTTTTGATTGTGACTTTTTCGCCAAAACAGGGCGATCTATTTGATGACCAAAACCTCCAGCTTCTATCATCTCTGCGCGATGAACTGTCTGCTATTAAGGGCGTTGAGAGCATGTTATCGCTACTCGATGTGCCGTTGCTCTACAGCCCCAAAATCGGTGTTGCCGATCTAAAGAACGAACTCAACACCCTGCTCTCACCCGGCGTTGATCGTCAGCTCGCGCGTGAGGAATTTCTCAATAGCCCGATCTACAAAAACCTGATTCTCAGTGCCGATGGCCAAACCACCGGCATGCTCGCTACCCTGGAGCTAGACCAGAAATATCTCGATTTAGTGAGCGCTCGAGATGCCCTGCGCTTTATCAAATCGAAACAGGATCTCAGCGTCGAACAACAGATCGAGCTCGACCGCGTCAGCCAAGAGTTTCTCGACTACCGCACAGCAAAGGCTGCCCAGTCTCACCAGCTAGTCGCTGATGTGCGCGACCTGATGAATGGATACCGTGACCGCGCAACGATTTTTCTAGGTGGTCCCGACATGATTACCGCGGATATGGTCGATTTTATTAGAAGCGATCTGGCGACCTTTGGCATGGGTATTTTGATCTTTGTTATTGTCACCTTGGCAGTGATCTTCCGTCAGCTGCGCTGGGTAGTACTGCCACTTAGCACCTGCGCGCTCTGCCTGATCATTATTCTCGGGTTTCTCAGCTGGATCGACTGGCGCCTGACGGTTATCTCATCCAATTTTGTCGCGCTGTTATTGATTATTACGCTGGCCCTGACCATGCACCTGATTGTGCGCTACCGCGAACTGCATCGCAGCCAGCCGGATGCCAGCCAAGAGCAACTGGTAACTGCCACAGTCACTTCAATGGCCAAGCCCTGCCTCTATACCGTGCTCACCACCATGGTTGCCTTCCTGTCTTTGGTAGTCAGTAATATTCGACCGGTGATCGACTTTGGCTGGATGATGACCATGGGCATTTCACTGGCTCTGGTGATCGCGTTTATTATTATCCCCGCCGGCATGATGCTGCTGGGCAAAGGCAAAAATACCGGGGGTACAGATAACTCGGCCTCGGTTACCGCCATATTTTCCAACTTTACCGAGCGTCATGGCAGCTGGGTTATTCTGATTGCGCTGGGCCTCGGTGCGCTTTCCGTGGTCGGCATTAGCCGCCTCGAAGTGGAAAATCGCTTTATCGATTATTTCCGCAGCAACACCGAAATCTATCAAGGCATGGAAATTATCGACGCCTCGCTGGGCGGTACTACGCCTATGGATATTATTCTGCAGGCACCGACCTTTGCTGAGCCTGAGCAGAGCAATGCCTTTGATTCGGAATACAGTGACAATGAATATGGCGATGACGAATACAGCGACGATGCCTTTGGCGATGATGCCTTCGCTAGCGTAGAAGCGGAAACTGACGATTACGGCGATGATCCGTTTGGCGACGATGCTTTCGGTGACGATGCTTTCGGCACAGATACCAACAGCAGCGACAGCAATCAACTCAAAGACACCTACTGGTTTACCTCAACCGGTCTAGCGGATCTGGCCAAGTTGCAGGCCTTTATAGAATCACTCCCAGAAGTGGGTAAAGTCAGCTCATTGGTGCAGATTTACGATGTCGCCAGTGACCTTAGCGGCCACAAGCTGAATGATTTTGAAATCGCCTTTATGCGCAAAAGCTTTGGCCCTGAAATCTATAACCAGATGGTCGCGCCCTATCTTATCGAAGATATAGACGAAGCCCGCATTCAGTTGCGCGCCATGGAAACCGATGGCCTCCTGCGCCGCGCCGATCTGCTGGAAAAGATCCGCGACTACGCTGTCAATGAAGTGGGTATAGCACCTGAAGATATTCGCTTTACCGGCTTATTAGTGCTCTACAACAATATGTTACAGAGCCTCTACAAGTCCCAAATATTGACGCTTGGCGCGGTCTTTGTGGGCATTATGCTGATGTTTTTAGTGCTATTCCGCTCGGCAAAAATCTCCGTGATCGCCATAGTGCCAAACTTTTTGGCCGCGGGAATTGTCCTTGGCGGTATGGGTCTGACCGGTATTCCACTGGATATGATGACCATCACCATCGCCGCCATTACCGTGGGCATTGGCGTCGACCATGCAATTCATTACATCACCCGATTTCAGCATGAATTCAGTATCGATGGCGACTATGTTGCCGCCATGCATCGAGCCCATGCAAGCATCGGTCTGGCGCTGTTTTACACAGCGATTACCATTATTGTCGGATTTTCGATTCTTGCCCTGTCGAACTTTATTCCCTCGATCTACTTTGGCCTGTTAACCGGTCTGGCAATGACCGCGGCGCTGCTTGGCTCAATGACACTGCTGCCAAAACTGATACTCATTGCCAAACCGCTGGGTGCCGGACGCACTTCTTAAAAACGGACGATTAAAAAACCCTATGCCACTTGTCACACTGCAAGACATCTATCTCAGCTATGGTCAGCCGCCACTTATTGACCATATCAATCTGGTTATCGAACCCGGCGAGCGAGTCTGCCTGATCGGCCGCAATGGCGCCGGCAAGTCGACCCTGCTAAAAATTCTTACCGGCCAGGTGATTGCCGACGAAGGCGTGCTAAAACGTGCCGCCGGCGTCAAAATTGCTCAACTGGAACAGTCGGTTCCCCATGACGCCACTGGCTCAGTGTTCGATGTGATTGCCGAAGGTCTCGGAGAAGAGGGCAAGCTCGCTGCCCGCTACCACCATCTGATACTGCAGTTGGGTAATGATCCCAGCGACAAAGTAATGAACGAATTGGAAGATGTTCAGAGTGAATTGGAGCGAGTCGATGGCTGGGATATCAATCAGCGCGTCGAGTCCATTGTCACCACCATGGAACTGGATCCGGACGTGGATATCTCTAGTCTATCCGGGGGTTATAAGCGTCGCGTACTCCTGGCCCGGGCACTGGTTTGCAAGCCCGATCTCCTGCTCCTCGACGAGCCGACCAACCACCTGGATATAGACGCTATCCAATGGGTCGAGCAGTTTCTGCTGAAATGGGAGGGCGCACTGTTATTTATCAGTCACGACCGGCGCTTTATGGACAATCTAGCCACCCGCTTTATCGAGATTGATCGGGGTAAACTGGCAGAATTTAACTGCAACTACGCCACCTATATTCAGCGCAAGAAAGACATGCTGGAAACCGAAGACCGGCACAATGCCCTGTTTGATAAACGCCTATCGCAAGAAGAAGTCTGGATCCGTCAAGGGATCAAGGCGCGCCGAACCCGCAACGAAGGACGCGTCCGTGCACTGGAAGCCTTGCGCGTCGAACACGCGGCCCGTCGCAAGCAGGTGGGCACCGCCAAAATGGATATTCAGCAAGCGGATAAATCCGGCAAGATTGTTGCGGAGGCTGAAGATATCAGCTTTGCCTTTGACGATGGAAATGCCGTGGTTAAATCCTTCTCCACGCTGATTCAACGCGGTGATAAAGTCGGCCTGATCGGGCGAAATGGTGTTGGTAAAACCACCTTATTGAAGCTCTTATTAGGTCAATTGGAGCCTCAGCAAGGTAATATCAAAACCGGCACCAATCTGAATATCGCTTACTTTGATCAGTATCGCGCTGCCCTAGACGAGTCCAAAACAGTACAGGACAATGTCTCCGGCGGAAAGGATATGCTCGAAGTTGGCGGCAAATCGCGACACGTTATCAGCTATTTGCAGGATTTTCTCTTTAGCCCCGACCGCTGCCGACAGCCGGTAAGTGCCCTCTCCGGTGGAGAGCGCAACCGCTTGCTGTTAGCCAAACTGTTCACGCGACCCTCCAATATTTTGGTCCTCGATGAACCGACTAACGATCTCGATATAGATACCCTGGATCTTCTCGAAGAGCTGCTGATCGACTACAAAGGCACAGTACTGCTAGTGAGTCACGATCGCTCCTTCTTAAACAATGTAGTCACCAGCACCCTAGTTTTTGAAGGCAATGCGGTTATCAAACAATATATCGGTGGCTACGATGATTGGCTGCGCCAGCGTAAAGCCGAGCAGGCAGCCACTACTACCAAGCCAGCTGCAACAGCAACCAGAGCATCGAGCAAAACCGATGCCCAGGTCAAAAAGCGCTCCTACAAAGTCCAACGCGAACTAGACCAGCTGCCCGCAGAGATTGAACGTTTAGAAACAGAAATAGTTGCACTCTCCGAGCAGATGAATCAGCCAGATTTTTATCAGGCCGAGCGCTCAGTGACTGCAGCCATTGAAAAGAACCTAGCCACAGTGCAAGAACAGCTCAATCACTGTTACCAGCGCTGGGAAGAACTAGAAACCGATTAAAGAACACAGTAATAGGCAGAGCAATAGGCCGCTAATTACCCCGCGAACATAGCGAAATGCCGCGAGGAGCTTTAAAATCAATCAAAACCTTAAAAGACATTATCCATGACTGAACAGCACAAACCCCTAGTACTCCTGATTCTCGATGGCTTCGGCTACAGTGATATCAAAACCCACAATGCCATTAGCAATGCCGACGCACCGGTTTGGCAAGCACTGTGGCAGGAACGGCCAAAGACTCTGATCCACACCTCAGGCATGGCAGTGGGCCTTCCAGAGGGTCAGATGGGCAACTCCGAAGTAGGGCACATGACGTTGGGTGCTGGACGAGTGGTCTACCAAAACTTCACCCGCATAAATAAAGCGATTAGCGACGGTGACTTTTTCACCAACCCGGTTTACTGCGACGCCATCGACAAAGCTCAGAGTACAGGCAATGCCGTGCATATTATGGGCCTGCTCTCCCCCGGCGGCGTCCACAGCCATGAAGACCATATCAACGCCATGTTAGAAATGGCCGCCCAGCGCGGAGCCGAAAAAGTCTACCTCCACGCCTTTCTCGACGGCCGCGACTGCCCACCGCGCAGCGCCCAGCCCTCCCTTGAGAAAACTCAGGCACTGATAGAAAAACTCGGCGTCGGTAAAATCGCCTCAATCTGTGGGCGCTTTTTTGCCCTCGACCGCGACAATCGCTGGGACAGAGTTGAGGAAGCCTATAACCTAGTAACCTCAGGCCGTGCAGACTTCAGCGCCACAGACGCAGTCTCAGCACTAAAAGATGCCTATGCCCGTGACGAGAACGACGAATTTGTCCATGCCACGACCATCTGTGGCGAAGGCGAAGCGCCAGTCACCCTAGAAGATGGCGATGCCGTGATCTTTATGAACTTCCGTCCCGATCGCGCCCGCGAAATTGCTCACGCTCTAACCACCAAAGATTTTGATGGTTTCGAACGTGCCGCCACACCCCAGTTATCGACTTTTGTTCAGACCACCGAGTACCAAGATAATATCGACGCCCCCTGCGCCTACCCACCGATCCCACTGGTTAACTCCATGGGCGACTACCTGGCACAGCAGGGCAAGCGCCAACTGCGAATTGCCGAGACAGAGAAATATGCTCACGTAACTTTCTTCTTCAGCGGGGGTCGCGAATCACTCTATGAGCACGAAGAACGCATACTCGTGCCCTCACCGAATATCGCCACCTACGACGATCAACCAGAAATGAGCGCACCTGAAGTCACTGAAAAACTGGTTGAAGCGATTGGCTCCGGCAAGTTCGACACCATTATCTGTAACTATGCCAACTGTGATCAGGTCGGCCACACAGGTAACTACGAGGCATCAATCAAAGCGGTTGAAGCCATAGATCACAGCCTTGCCCAGGTTATCGCCGCCGCAGAAAAAGTCGGCGGCGAAATCTTGATTACCGCAGACCACGGCAATGTGGAAGAAATGTACGATGACGCCAACCAGCAGCCTCATACCCAGCACACTACATTGCCCGTGCCACTGGTCTATGTTGGTGAGCGTTCGCTTAGCCTGGATGGCAATGGTTCTCTTGCCGATATAGCGCCGACCATGCTGGCACTGATGGATCTGCCGCAGCCAGCTGAGATGACGGGTCGCTCGTTAGTCATTAAATCCTAAATGAAGAGAATGGAATGAAACGCGCCTCGGCAATCATTAGCACAGCCCTCAGCTGTGCTCTGCTGCTGTTGCCTCTTCAGGCAACCGCTGCCGGGGACGACAAGGCCAAATTGGCCGACCTAAAAAGTGCCATCAGCACATTAGAAAAACAGCTTAACAAACGCGATAAAGACAAAAACACCTTAATCGCCGACCTTAAAAAGAATGAGATCGCCGCCTCTGCTAGCAGTAAAAAGATTCGCCAGCTAAACAGTAAAATTAATACGCGCGGCGCCAAGCTCGCCGAACTCGATGAGCAACAGCGCCGGCTAAAAGTTGATATCAACAGACAAAATGCCGCCGTCGGCGAACAGCTTGCCACCGCCTACAAGATGGGTGCCCAAGAACCCATCAAGCTTCTGTTAAATCAAGAAGACCCCCAGCAGCTGGCCCGCCTCTTCAAGTACTACAACTATGTGCTCGATGCGCGCAATGAAAAAATTGCCCAATATATGGGCGACATAGAAAAGCTGTCGACAGTGCAAACTGACGTCATAGAAGAGAAACGTTTGTTGGACAGTGCCAAAGCAGAGTTGAAGAAAGATCGACAGCAACTACTCACCAATAATAAGCGTCGCCAAACTACCCTCAAAAAACTCAATGCCTCCTTGCAGAGCGATAAATCCAAATTGGATATACTGCTCAAGCAACGCACTGCACTCGAAGAACTCTTAAAAAATGTCCGCGGTGTAGTCAAGAAAATGGCCCTCAAAGCCCCGCCCGGAGGCCAGAGCTTCGCCTCACAAAAAGGCGCATTACGCTGGCCCCTTAAAGGCAAAGTCGCACACAGCTTTGGCAGCAAACGCAGCGGATCACTGCGCTGGGATGGCTGGTTGATCGGTGCCAAAATCGGCGAGCCAGTTGCCGCCGTGCATGATGGCCAAGTGATCTTTTCCAACTATATGCGCGGATTTGGGCTATTAATTATTCTTAATCACGGCGATGGCTATATGAGCCTCTACGCCCATAATGAAGAGCTGCTTAAAGACACCGGGGACTTGGTATTAAGTAACGAAACCATCGCCCGAGCTGGCGACACCGGAGGGCTAGATAAGCCCGCCCTGTACTTTGAAATACGCAAGAAAGGCCAGCCCGCCGACCCGAAGAAATGGCTCGGCAAACGCTAAATACCGCCAACGCTTAATTAAATCTCAACCAAGCCGTAACTAAGCCGCGCCAAAGGGTTCCAACTGTTAGAACAGAATAAGAAGCAATAATGGCCCAAGTCGCAATTAGGACAGATAACCTATGTATACAAAGTATTTCTTCACCGCCCTGGCCGTAGCCCTAATCGCGACAGTTCCCATCGCAGCGGCGGATGTCGAAGCAGAAGCACGAACAGAGCAGACCATTCAAGAGAAGCGCCTGCCGCTTCGCGAACTGCGCCTATTCACCCAAGTATTTGAACAGATCCGTCGCGGCTATGTAGAAGAAGTCGCCGACACCGAACTCCTGGAAAACGCCATTGCCGGCCTACTTCTAGAACTCGACCCCCACTCCGTCTATTTAAACCAAACCGACTATGAAGAACTCCAGGAAAGCGCCACCGGCGAATACGGCGGCCTAGGCCTGCAGGTAGGCTCCGAGCGCGGCATGATCGAAGTCATAGCCCCCATCGACGACAGCCCAGCAGCCAAAGCCGGTATCGAAGCAGGAGACTTTATCGTCGAAGTAGATGGCACCCCAGTGCGTGGTATGGCAGTACAAAAAGCCATAGACAAACTGCGCGGCGAAAAAGGCACCAGCATTACGCTAACCGTCTTCCGCGAAGGAGAAGATGGCCCCTTAGAGATCACCGTGATCCGTGACACTATCCAAGTTAGCTCAGTACGCAGCCGCATTATCGAACCTGGTTATGGCTATGTCCGCGTCTCGCAATTTCAAGTCAGCTCCGGCGACGACTTTAAAGCTGCACTGATCTCACTCAAGACAAAAGAACCCGCCCTAAAAGGCCTGATCATCGATCTGCGCAACAATCCCGGCGGACTGGTACCAGCTTCAGTTGAAATCGCCGACGCCGTTCTCGACGGCGGTACCGTAGTGTATACCGAAGGGCGCCTACCCGGCGCCAATATCAGCTTTGACGCCGAAGGTGGCGACCTATTGGAAGGCACACCCATAGTCGTACTGATAAATGGCGGCAGCGCCTCCGCTTCAGAAATCGTTGCCGGTGCACTGCAAGATCATCAGCGCGCAGCGATTATTGGCACCCAGAGCTTTGGTAAAGGCTCAGTGCAAACGGTTATTCCATTGGGCGATGGTCGGGCAGTAAAACTGACTACTGCAAGGTATTTCACCCCCAATGGTCGCTCTATTCAGGCTGAGGGGATTGTGCCGGATATTATTGTTGAGCCTGCGGAGATACGCCTCTACAAAAAGCGTAAGCGAGTGCGGGAAGCCGATCTTGAAGGGCACTTGGAACAGGCTGATAGTAAAAAGAAAAAAGCAAAAGATCGCGACGAAGATATCACCGACGACAATCAGCTTTATGAGGCGTTGAATATTTTAAAAGGGTTTCAGTTGCTGGAGAAAAGGGTTTCAAGCGCACCTGAAACCCAAGATTAGTCCCAGGCGACACTGGCTTCACGCTTATTTGAAAGCACACCAATCAGGCCACAGCAGACTCCACAAAAAGCACCCACTGCACCGTAATAAAACCCTGCGTCAGAGGAAGAAACCTGTCCCGAAATCAGAGGCAGGGTGATACCGATATAGGCGCAGACAAGTCCTGCAGTCACACCTACAAAGCCAAACATCCGGCCCCAATTGCTGGCGGCTAAATTTCGGATTGCATCAACCTGAATATCCAAATCACTGGGTTTGATATTGAAAACTCCAGCTAAGGCTTTCTTAGATTCTAAGGAACAACTGCCATCATTCTCGATTCGTTGAATCGTTCGCAGGCTAAGGCCTGACGCTGATGCGAGATGATCCTGCGACCAAGCGCGATGATTGCGAAGCTTCCTGACGCGTTTTTTATCTACCATGATATCCATTTCTATAATCCTATCTCTAGTGGTTAAAGGTAGCTTATCGTCTGCCTAAATCCAGCTAGAGGGTTAGGACATTAGTGCGTCAATCATGTGACGGCTGGGCGCCAAGTTTAATAGATGCGCTTGAGTAATCGCCACGGTCTTAGTATTTAACTACGTCAAATTCGTAACTGAGCCTACACAATTAGAAAAAATTAGGGTCAGACTTGAATTTAAAACAAAAATATAGAATGAATAATTCTGTAGATTTTGATCATTTATTCTTTTTAGTTTAAGAGCAGAGGCACAACTGCACCTCCGCACTTTCAAAAAGCCTTAGATAAGTATTTATTGCTGATGCAAATGCACATCCCGCTGAGGAAAAGGAATCGAAATCCCATTGGCATCCAGAGCTTTCTTAGCCGCTTCAGTAAGATCAAAATACACCGGCCAGTAATTGGCACTTTTAATCCAGGGACGGCAGACAAAGTTAACGCTGCTATCAGCCAGCTCAACCACGGCGANNCGGCGAGAACCCCTTCGAGCACCTTGCGGGCGGCGTCTATATCATCCTGATAGCCAATACCAAATACCAGATCCACACGACGGGTGTCGTTGGCGGAATAGTTGACTATGTTGTCCCCAATAATTCGACCATTGGGAACTATGACTTTTTTATTGTCTGGAGTGAACAGGACGGTGGTGAAGATTTGGATGCTTTGAATCACGCCTGAAGTGCCGGCGGTTTCCACAAAGTCGCCGACTTTAAAGGGGCGAAAAATCAGTAGCAGGACACCGGCGGCGAAATTGGATAGGGATCCCTGCAGGGCCAGACCTACGGCTAGGCCGGCGGCACCGACTATGGCAACAAAGGAGGCGGTTTGAAGACCGAGCTGGCCGAGGGCAGCAATACAGACAAAGATCAGCAGGGCGTAATACACTAAGCTGCCGGTGAAGTGTCGGATTGCCGGATCTACGGCGTTTTTCTCCATTATTTTTTCGAGTACTACTGAGAGTCGTTTGACCACCCATTTACCGACAACAAAGATCACCAGTGCCATGAGTACTTTGACGCCATATTGAACGGCTAACGCCTGCATTAACGCTACTTTATCTTCCATAATGATATTCTCCCTGCCCACTCAAAGGCTATATAGGGTGCCCTAAGGCACAGTTCCATGTTCTATTATCTTGCTGTTATTTAGGCTCTACCTCCAGCTTGTCGACCTTTTGAAAGCCCCTCGGCAGCTTGTGTCCACGTCGTCCACGTTCGCCGCTGTAGTGCTCAAGGTCTTTAGCCTTCATTACAAGGTAGCGCTTACCTGAGTGAACCACAAGTGAATCGCCTTCAGAAATTACGCCATAGTCGATAACAAACTCCTCTCGGGCCTGCAGTCGCGAGCCGGGGATATTGATAATCTTGTTGCCTTTACCCCGTGCCAGTTCTGGCAGCTCGGCAATCGGGAAGACTAATAGGCGGCCTTCATTGCTGACGGCGGCGATTAATGCATTGGCATCATTAACCATTTTGGGCGACAGAATTTTGGCGCCCTTGGGCAACGAGACCACCGCTTTACCCGCGCGGTTCTTGGTATAGAGATCGCCAATCTTACCGATAAAGCCATAGCCGGCATCAGTGCCCAAGAGTACTTTCTGGTCATCGGCGCCCATAATCACGTCGGTAAATAATGCACCTGAGGCAACATTGAGTCGTCCGGTGGCGGGTTCGCCCTGTCCGCGTGCCGAGGGCAATGTGTGTCCGCCCAGGGCATAAAAACGGCCCACTGAATCTTGTAGGAAGACATTTTGATTACTGCGACCACAGGCGGCGGAGAGAAACTTATCGCCAGATTTGTAACTTAGTGTTGTTGGGTCTATATCGTGACCCTTAGCGCCGCGGATCCAACCTTTGTCAGAGAGCACAACGGTAATGGGCTCGGCGGTGAGCAGGTCTTTTTCATTAAATGCTGCGGCTTCGCCACGTGCAACCAGTGGCGAACGGCGCTCGTCACCAAATTCTTCGGCGGCGGCTTTAAGTTCTTTTTTGACCAGAGTTTTTAAGCGCGTCTCTGAACCCAGAATCAATTCCAGCTCGGCTTTCTCTTTGGCTAGCTCATCCTGCTCAGCGCGAATCTTAAACTCTTCAAGGCGAGCTAACTGACGCAACTTGGTGTCGAGTATATATTCCGCCTGAATATCCGAGAGGCCAAAGCGCGCGATCAAGGCAGGCTTAGGTTCGTCTTCAGTGCGGATTAAATTAATTACTTCATCAATATTTAAAAAGGCGATCAATAAACCGTCTAAGAGGTGCAGGCGCTTGTCGACTTTTTCTAAACGATAGCTGAGACGACGACGGGTGACGTCAGTGCGAAACAGCAGCCAGTCTTTGATAATCTGGCGCAGGTTCATCACGCCGGGTTTGCCATTGATACCAATAATATTGAGGTTAACTCTATAACTGCGCTCAAGATCACAGGTGGCGAACAGGTGGTCCATTAGCGCGTCTACATCAACGCGATTGGAGCGCGGTGTAATCACTAGTCGGGTCGGATTTTCATGGTCCGATTCGTCGCGCAGATCTTCCACCATGGGCAGTTTTTTGTTGCGCATCTGAGCGGCGATCTGTTCGAGGATCTTTGAGCCTGACGCCTGAAATGGCAGTGCGGTAACGATAATATCGCCATCTTCACGGTGCCAGATGGCGCGCATTTTGATCGAGCCGCGGCCAGTCTCATAGACGTTTTGAATATCTTTTTGCGAAGTAATAATTTCGGCATCGGTGGGATAGTCCGGCGCTTTAATAAACTCCATTAGCTCGGCAACATCGGCTTTCGGGTTGTCCAGCATATGTAAGCAGGCACTCACCACTTCATTTAAGTTGTGCGGGGGAATATCGGTGGCCATGCCGACGGCTATGCCAGTGGTGCCATTGAGCAGCACATTGGGCACGCGTGCCGGGAGGATTTCCGGCTCGTCCATAGTGGCATCAAAGTTGGGTCGCCAGTTGGCGGTGCCCTGTCCCAATTCTGAGAGCAGTGCGTCGGCATATTTAGAGAGCTTGGATTCGGTATATCGCATCGCAGCAAATGACTTTGGATCATCTGCAGAACCCCAGTTTCCCTGACCGTCGACCAACGGATAGCGGTAGGAGAATGGCTGAGCCATTAGCACCATGGCTTCATAGGCGGCACTGTCACCGTGAGGGTGAAACTTACCGATTACATCTCCGACAGTTCGCGCCGACTTTTTGTATTTGGCGCTGGCTTTGAGGCCGAGCTCGCTCATGGCGTAGATAATGCGTCGCTGAACCGGCTTTAGGCCATCGCCAATATGGGGCAGCGCCCGGTCGAGAATGACGTACATCGAGTAGTCCAGATAGGCCTGCTCAACATATTCGCTCATGGGTCGGCGTTCCAACCCTTCGCTATTAAAATTGACGATATCGTTCATCGTTTTTCCTATTTATAAAAAATACTTAATGTATAAGAGCAGTTATAGATCCGCTATGCCAGCCAAATTGCCTTTACTTTCCAACCAGCTGCGACGATCTGGCGCGCGCTTTTTGGCGAGCAACATATCCATCGTTGAGTCGGTATTGTCGTCGGTATCCACCGTGAGCTGAACCAGACGGCGGGTGTCTGGATTCATGGTGGTTTCGCGCAACTGCAATGGGTTCATTTCACCCAATCCTTTAAAGCGCTGAACATTGACCTTTCCGCGCTTTTTCTCCGCTTCAATGCGGTCGAGGATGCCTTCTTTTTCCGACTCATCGAGGGCGTAAAAGACTTCTTTGCCGACATCTATTCGGAACAGTGGCGGCATGGCGACATAGACATGTCCGGCAGTGACTAGCGGTCGGAAGTGACGGACAAAAAGAGCACAGATCAGGGTCGCAATATGCAGTCCATCGGAGTCGGCATCGGCGAGGATACAGACTTTGTGATAGCGCAGTTTCTCGAGATTTTCTAAGCCCGGATCTATTCCTAGGGCGACTGAGATATCGTGCACTTCTTGAGAGCCGAGGATCTCTTGTGAGTCCACTTCCCAGGTATTTAGGATCTTACCGCGCAGAGGCATAATCGCTTGGTTTTCGCGATTGCGTGCCTGTTTGGCCGAACCGCCAGCCGAGTCACCCTCGACAAAGAATATTTCACAGCGCTCTGGCTCGGCGCTGGAGCAGTCGGCCAGTTTACCCGGCAGTGCTGGACCCTGAGTAATCTTTTTACGGACGACTTTTTTGCTAGCGCGCATACGACTCTGGGCGCTAAAGATACAGAGCTCGGCGAGCTTCTCGGCTTCTTCGGTGTGCTGGTTGAGCCACAGGCTAAAGGAGTCTTTTACCACGCCGGAGACAAAGGCCGCGGCCTGTCGCGATGAGAGGCGATCTTTGGTCTGACCGGAAAACTGGGGATCTTCGAGTTTGGATGAGAGCACAAAACTACAGCGATCCCAGATATCGTCCGGGGTCAGCTTGACGCCTCGGGGCAACAGATTTCTGAATTCACAGAACTCACGCATGGCGTCCAACAGGCCGGTGCGCAGACCATTGACATGGGTGCCGCCCTGAGGGGTAGGAATCAGATTGACGTAGCTCTCTTGAACCAGATCTCCGCCATCGGGCATCCATTGCACGGCCCAGTCAGCGGCTTCATTGGCTGAAGCATAGGTGCCGATAAACGGCGTGGCGGGCAATACATCCCAACCCTGCAGCGATCCAGACAGATAGTCTTGCAGACCATCCTGATAGTGCCACTCTTCGCTCTCGTCGGTATTTTCATCGTAAAAGCTAACGGTTAAACCACTGCAGAGTACCGCTTTGGCACGCAAGACATGACGCAGACGCAGCAGCGAAAATTTAACCGAGTCAAAGTAAATTGAGTTGGGCCAGAAGCGCAAAATAGTGCCAGTGTTGCGCTGACCGCAGCTGTCGATAACTTGCAGGTCTGAGGTTTTGTCACCATTGGCAAAAGTAATTTGGTGAACATTGCCACCGCGCTTTACGGTGAGCTCAAGTTTGTCGGAAAGGGCGTTGACCACCGACACACCAACACCGTGCAGACCACCAGAGAACTGGTAGTTTTTGTTCGAGAACTTGCCACCGGAGTGCAGCGTCGAGAGAATCACTTCAACACCGGGTATACCTTGCTCCGGATGAATATCCACTGGCATGCCGCGGCCATCATCACAGACTGAAAGTGAACCATCCTTATGCAGGGTCACATCAATGCGACTGGCGTGTCCGGCGAGGGCTTCATCGACGCTGTTATCGATTACCTCTTGGGCAAGATGATTGGGGCGGGCGGTGTCGGTGTACATACCCGGCCGTTTGCGTACTGGGTCTAGTCCGGTGAGGACTTCAATATCTTCTGCGTTATATGTGCTCATACGCCCTACAGGTCAGATTGTCATTATGGGTTGCTCGGAACCGTCGATAGCAAAAATTGATAGATGGTTTCCAAGTGTCGATGATAATCAATAAAGCTGTGATCACCACCGGATTCGAGAATTATTTTGCAGCCTTGATAGCGCTGCTCGGCATCACGATAATCAAGCACTTCATCACCGCTTTGCAATAGCACTAGGTAATTATTTTCGTTTTTTATCGCGGTGGGGTCCCAGCGCTGATATTCATCGATATGATGAGGCTCGAAGAGCCAGGTTTCGCCACTGTGATAGTTGCTGTTTTCACCGAGCCATTTATCCAAACCGCGAGCTGGGCTTACCGCCGGATTGATCAACACCGCGGCGACGTCAAATTCGACATAACGCTCCGCCAAACAGCTGGCATAAAAACCGCCCATCGAGCTGCCAATAACAAATACTGGCTCGGGCAGACGCGCCTCGACTATCTCGCATAACAGCGCCATGGCCTGATCAGCGTAAGGTGGCAGAGAGGGACAAATAAACTCTATTCCAGGGGCATTTTGCCCGAACCACTGCTGAGTCTGCTGTGCCTTCGCAGACTCCGGCGAACTGTTAAACCCATGTAAATAAAGCAGCGTTGGCATTGACGGCAATCTATTTTTTGGAAGCGAACATTATAGCCAAAGCGATGGCTTTAGGGTCGATTGATTGCGCGGGAAAGGGGAAAGAGAGGCCAACAGTTGGCATTCGGAGAAGTGACTAATAACCCGCGCAGCTGCGATCGCACTGCTGGTCAAAATCCTTGAGAAATTCAACGCCTGTATCAAGGCTGCCGTCTTCATGGAGATCTAGCCAGCGATAGCCGGGAGGTTTGTCGGCGAGCCCGAAGTCATGACTATGTTGCTCGAACTGAACGCAGCTTGAAGGGGTCGAATAAACCGGGAGATCACCCCAGAGGCTATCGTGGTGCTGATGGACATGACCAGTGACCACGGCCTTGACCTGACCATGGGCCACAAGCAAATCGTAGAGACGATGATGATTATCGATCTGTTGCTGGTCGAGCCAAGCGGAGTTAACCAGCACCGGGGAGTGATGCACCGCGACTAAGACAAATTTGCCGGCTAGGTGCTTTAGGCCCTGTTCGGCGAATTGAAGCTCTGCCTCAGAGAAGTGCCCGCCGGGCTGACCTGCTTTGGAACTATCTAATAACAATATGCCCCAAGCACCAGCTTCATAAATACGCACTCGCGGGAAGGCGGTCAGATTAGCTTCCATGGTTTCGAGATGATCGTGATTGCCAGGCAACCAAAGTGCCTGGCGGTGTTTTTCTGTGAGGACTTTATTCAGCAGTTGGTAGGCGCCGGCCTGATAATCACTTGCCAGATCACCGGTAAGCAGCAGTAAGCTGTCGGCGCGACCCTGATCTTCCGAGGCTTGTAGTGCAGCGTTAAAACTCTCGAAGGTGGTGACACCGCCGAGGGTTTCCTGCTCATCTGCACCCAGGTGCAAATCAGTGATTTGGGTAATATGCACTGTGCTCATCAAAAAAAATCTCTCGCGCTGCCTTGCTGTCAGTTTAGAGTTTATTAAAGGGTCACTCTTGTAGGGGATACTCTTTTAAAGAGATACTTTTACCTTGCTCATACCATGACTCAAACCATGAGCTAACAGATCACTTAAAAACATGTTCCACTGCCATTTTTCGTCCGGCGCCTGCATCGACGATTTTTCGGCCAGCTCCCAGGGAATCGTTCTGTCGTTACACCACTCGACCACTTCAGCCATTTTCGCATCGTGATAGATACGCACTTTAATCTGAATCTCTGGCAGCCACTCCGGCCTCGCACTCTCGGCCGCGATACTCAGGAGGCAGGTATAGGGCGTAATCTCATCGATGCAAATTTGCATGCCACTCTTCGACTCATGGGTGAAGTCGACTCTAATGCTTTGGCCGAGCTTTGATGGCCCCGGCATCAGCTTCAGCAGACGCACATAGTTAAGCTCGCACTCGCTGTGCAGGCGCTGCAGATTGTGTCGTTGACGTCGGCGTTCAGATACAGACAAAGTCGTTACTCTCTGGTCGTGATGCAGTTAACTTTTTCACTTTAGTGACGGTTATTCGGCTGATATTCAAGACTCAGGTCTCAACCGCTGGTGATTTAATTGTAGCCAAAACAATGCCACCGACATGGCAGCACTATTGAGCAGGCCCTGAGAAAACGCGCTCATGATCTCATCGTATAACCAGACCTGCAGCAGAATATCCTCGTTCTCGCCCTCGAGGCCAAATATGCCGCCGCGATCACTCAGATCCACAAGACCACAGAAGAGATGCATTTTCTCATCGGTGCCCCCAGCGCTGACCAAATAATCGCAGATCGGTAGCAGTTTTTCTACTTCGACACCGCTCTCCTCCTGCAGCTCTCTGACCGCCACCTGTTCGGGACTCTCCCCCGGCCCGATCATGCCGGCGATCACTTCATACTGCCAGGGTCCGCGCGTTTCGTTTAGCGCGCCAGGTCGAAACTGTTCGATTAAGCCGACCTGGTGATTACGGGGATCGTAGAGTAATACGCCAACTGCATCGCCACGCTGAAATAGCTCGCGGCGCAGTGGTTTGCTCCAGCCTCCGCCAAACAATCGGTGCTCGACTGTTATNNGTCATTTTAAAAAAGCCCTGAAATACCGTCTCGGTAGATTTCAGCCGATAATCCGAGGGGCCAAAACGGTGTTTTTTATCCATTTTTTGGGAATCACTTTTTAGCTAGATAATCTTTTACGGATGATCTTAAACTATTTGATCATTTAAAACGTCTAACCCTGATATTAGAAAGACGGGTTAGGTTTGTATGACTCGCTAAATTGGTGCCTGATCAGCAAAGATAGGGTATGCGCTGGGAGTAAACCTGCTAAACTAAAACCCGTTCAAATGGAGGTCATATGCACATTGTTAAGAAACATTTTTTGATTGCTGCTGTTGCTGTTTTCGCCCCACAGCTCGCTCTTTCTGACTCGCTTGTTGATATCTATGAAAGTGCGTTGGAAAACGATCCCGTTTTAAGAGCTGCTCGGGCTACTTTCAACGCTGATCTCGAAGGTAAAAATATCAGTCGTGCAGCACTACTGCCGCAACTGGCAATCTCCGGGGAATACAAAGAGTCTGAAACCAACGACAGCTCGCCACTATTTGGCAGCGGTGGGACCATTGATAGTGATGGCAACTCCTACGGGGCTTCTATCAGCCAAGCTATTTTCGATATGCCCTCTTGGTATCGCTTTCAGGGCAGCAAGTCTCTGAGTGAAAGTGCTCGGGCGCAGTTTGCCGCGGATCAGCAAAGTCTTATTATTCGCGTTAGCGATGCCTACTTTAATGTGTTGCGCGCCTACGACAATATGCAAACTCGCAATGCTGAAGAGCGCGCTATTCAGCGCCAGCTGGAGCAGACCCGCGAACGTTTTGAAGTGGGGCTGCTGCCAGTTACTGATGTTCACGAAGCTCAGGCAGTCTACGATGACGCAGTGGTAAATAGCCTCGAAGCTCAGGGGGCACTAAATATTGCGTTTGAACAGCTGCAAGTGCTGACCGGAGAAGAGCACAATGTTCTTGCCGGACTGGCAGCAAAATTTGTTGCCACTAATCCGCAGCCTCTCAGTAACAGCGAGTGGGTCGACTTTGCAATTGGTAATAATTACCCGCTCAAGGTCGCTAAGCTGGGCAAAGACGCCGCTTACAACAATGCCAAAGCTGCAGCTGCAGCGCGCCTTCCAAAGGTCACAGGCAGCGCTACGTACTTCGATTCAAATTCAGACGGCACTCGCTATAACGACCCCTTTGATAGTCAGCAGGATGGCAATACCTTCGCTATCTCAGTAAGCATGCCAATCTGGCTCGGCGGTTCTCTGGATGCTCAGCGCCGTCAGGCCAAGCAACGCTCTATCGCGTTTGATGAAGGCTATATAGCGACCAAGCGCAATACGATTCAGGCAACTCGCTCTCTGCATCAGTTGGTCTTGACCAATACTGCACGAGTCAAAGCGCGCGCTCAGTCGATCACCTCGGCGGACAGTGCTCTGCAGGCAACTCAGGCGGGTTATGAAGTCGGCACAAGGAATATTGTTGATGTTTTAGTGGCTCAGCGCACTGTTTTTCAGGCGCGCCGCAATTTTGCCAATGCTCGCTATGACTATATTTTATCGATGATGGAATTGAAGGAAGTCGCCGGCCAGCTATCGCCGGATGATGTCTATGAACTCAATGCTTGGCTTGATCCGCAGCTGATTATCAATAAGACGGCTAATTAATCAGGGACATCGAACGGCCTGAGGTCTTTATTGGCTCAGGCTGTTGATTCGCTCAGGCTGTTCATTGGCTCAGGCTGTTATCAATCACTGTAAGCAATCTCTTCAGCGCGCCGCGGTTCGCCTCGGCAACTCTCTGTGCTTGCTGCCCCATCTGCTGGGCTTGCTCTGGATTTTCAATCAGCTCTATTATTGCATCTGCCAATGCCGCCGCATCCTCAACTAAGGACAATCCTCCAGCCTCAGCCAGCAATCTTGATACTTCAGCAAAGTTAAATACTGATAGTCCACTCAATGTTGGCTTGCCCCAAGCAGCTGACTCAATCATATTGTGGCCGCCATTAGTCACCAGACTGCCGCCGACAAAGGCGATATCGCAGGCGCCAAAGAACGTCATCAACTCACCCATGCTGTCGCCGAGAAGTATATCCGCTTGCTCCACAGAAACGTTGCTGCTGCGCCGGGCGAGGCTGTAGCCAGCCTCACGACAGAGATCACCTACCTGATTAAACCGTTCCGGATGCCGTGGTACCAATACCAGCAACAGATTGTCGACAGACTGTTTGATCAAGCCAAAGGCTTGCAGAATAATTTCGTCTTCACCGCGATGAGTGCTGGCAGCGAGCAGAATTGGCCGCTGCGTGGTGCCACTCCACTGTTGCCTCAAAGCCTCTGCACTCTGCCTAACTTCGGCACTTAAATCGAGATCAAATTTAATATTGCCGGTTATATAGAGGTTTTTGGCAGATAGCCCAAGCTCTGTAAACCGCGCGCCATCATCTCCGTGCTGGGCCGCAACTGCAGTCAGCTGGCCGAGCATAGGCGCGCTTAGTCCGGGCACTCGCCCATAGCCGCGAGCAGACTTTTCGGAAAGTCGCCCATTGGCCAGAATAACTGGAATCTGCCGCTTATAACAACCGGCAACCGTATTTGGCCAGAGCTCGGTTTCCATAATAATCAGCATTTTCGGCTGCACTCGTCGAAGAAAGCGCGCCACTGCATCAGGCGTATCATAGGGCGCATAACTGTGATCCACAGAGTCGCCAAAAGCGGCTGTTATACGCTCAGATCCGGTGGGGGTCATACAGGTAATCAGCAAGCGATGGTCGGGATATTTTGTCTGCAGGGCTTTTACCAAAGGCACTGCAGCGAGGGTTTCACCTACAGAGACGGCGTGCAGCCAGATAGTGTCTTTGTTCAACTCAGGTGGCGTAAAAAAACCAAAGCGTTGACCCCAGCCTTTGCGGTAGTTTGGTGCAGCAAGTCCACGAATAACTAATCGCAAAATAATAAGCGGTGTTATCAGATAAAAGACGACACAGTAAATAAATCTAAACATAACTTTCCAATATTTTAGACAGCTCAATATTTATCTGAGTCGCCTTTGGCTCTTGACGCAAAATATTCACTTAGGCGCCATCCAATATAATTTTTTTCAGCCACTGCAGAATATAAGCCTGCTCTTGAGAAGCGGCCATATCAAGACTCTGCACACATATAAAATAATGTTCCTGTCTATTCTCAGCATTATTAAATAGCAGGGAAAGCTTGTTCTTATTAAAGGAATTAGCTTTAATATTTAAAGTCTTACAACGGTTGTCAATTTTCGCAAGATGTTTTGCTAAAACGAAGTGCGTAAAAAGAGAAACAGACCATAGCTGTTGGGCATGTCTAAATTTGTGGAAAATAGTCTGTCTAAATATTTCCAAATTATTTTGGAAAAGTGATTTTAAATTTTTCCGATTTAAAATATGCGGGCAGTGAGGTAAATCTAGATAGAGACTGTCACTGTTAATAAGGGCGGCAGAATTTTCTTGAAGCTGCCGATAGCTAACTCGAGAAATTTCGTCCCGGCCTAATAATTTAGTCTTAAGCCGATGCCACCAAAGTCCAGTTTTCCGCTTTTTCATCTGCCCTCTGAGAACATATTGATCGTCGGCGCGAAACGTCTCGATTGGCGTTGGCCGAATAAACATCATATCGTCGTTTAGATAGATAAAATCTTCACTTAACTCGGGGATATTCCACAACATAGCTTCGATGGCAAGACTATTGAATACCGGGAGCGCGAACTCATAACCCTTGAACAGCTCTTTATGATCGACTATTCGTATTCGCTTACGCAAACTGGGATCTGTAATAGAGGCATAGAATTGCGGTTGCTGAGAGTCAGTCACTATATAAATATTATCGATCCAGGGAGCAAATCGAATAATCGACATGACACAAAATTCAATCTCACCACAGTTGGCAAAACGTGTTGCTGCGGCTGAATGAGGCGTCTTTGTGTCAGCGCCCAGAAAGGGAGCCATCTTTGCTTGATGAGCAGGGTCAGAACCATCAACCCAGGTAATGACCGCATCCATTTAGAAAGAGATACCTAACATTGCGGACAAGGGTTTCAACATAGTTACCGCCAATGGTCTGTAATCCATGTCGCCGGCTTAAAGCGCCGATACCATTTGCCACTCACCCCCGCGATTGCCTCATGGGGATCTGGCTTGCCATGAAACACAATGACTCGAGCATTTTCGGGAATCTGAGTTTCACGCGCAATTAAGAACCAAAATGGCTTGAGGCAGTGGCGCTTAAAACTTCTACACCATTCGTCGGGCCAATAGACCAGGGCGTTTTTTGCCATCAGGGTAGCGGACAGATATTCCTGTTCATTGCGATGTGTATTTTTAATTTGTTGAAAAGATTTTTCGAATTCACTGAGTATTTCTGGATGAGCACCCACTTCAAACCGGTAGACTGATGAGTTACCGGTACCATCCTTTTTAATCCAGTCTTTGATAATCATTACTTCGCCGGGATAATCAAAAAGGTCATCCAAACTGCCGGTAATAATTAAATCCAAATCTAGGCACAGAACTTTGCCCTTGAGATCATAGAGTGTCTCAGAAAATACCGCCAGTTTGTTCCAACCGCGCTCTGGGCCAGCGAGGTCGACAGACAGTTCGGGAAGCGGAAAAACTTCGACATTTTCATGTGTGCCAACGCCATCTTCTGTGAGACAGATAAAGCGGAAGGGACGCGACATATTGCGCGCGACCATGGAGTAGAGTTTGTTGACGTAGTCAGCTGGGTACTTGGTACCCCACTTCATACACAGCACATTAACGATTTCTTTTTCCATAAGGCCTAAAAATTCCCTATTTAAAATTTACTCAGCTACCGGCGCTAACCAGTTCTGATAATTATTATTTTTACCGCGAACTAAATCAAAATAGGCGGCCTGCAAAACAGTTGCGATGGGTCCACGCTTGCCATCTCCAATAATGCGGCTATCGTATTCACGAATAGGCACGATCTCGGCAGCAGTGCCGGTGAAGAACGCTTCATCGCAGATATAGACTTCATCGCGAGTAATGCGTTTTTCACGCACTTCAATGCCATGATCTGCCGCCAACTTAAACACTGTATCGCGGGTAATTCCGTCGAGGCAGGACGTCAGGTCTGGCGTGTAAATAACACCATTGCGAACAATAAAGAAGTTTTCTGCGCTGCCCTCGGCAACATAGCCTTCAGGGTCGAGCATAATGGCTTCATCACAGCCAGAGTCCAGCGCTTCGCGCAGGGCCAACATCGAGTTGATGTAGTTACCACTGGCCTTGGCTTTAACCATAGTGATATTGACATGGTGCCTAGTATAGGAGGAGGTGCGAACTTTTAGACCGGTCTCTAGGGTTTCTGGAGACATATAGGAAGGCCAGTCCCAGCCGGCAATACCGACATGAACTTTGAGCCCTTCGGCGCGCAGGCCCATTCCTTCGGATCCTAAAAACACTAGCGGGCGAATATAAGCCGCATCTAAGTTATTTAAGCGGACCACGTCACGGTGAGCCTGGCAAATTTCTTCCTGAGAGAAAGGAATCTCCATATGGATGATCTTAGCCGAGTTAAACAGACGCTTAATATGGTCTTCAAGGCGGAAAATACAGGTTCCCGAATGCTCTGTTTCATAGGCGCGGATGCCTTCAAAAACGGCATTGCCATAGTGCAGAGACGAGGTTAGGAAATGCGTCTGGGCATCTCGCCAATCAACCATCTTGCCATCCATCCAAATAAAACCATCACGATCCGAAAACGACATCAATCTTTTCCTCTCTTTAACTTTTTATTTTTTAAATAATTGCTTCCATTGGGTCTCTACCAACTCCCGGCACTGAAGAAACTCTGAGCTAGAGACCTCTGCCAACTGATTTTGCAGCTGTAGACGGTGTCCTGCTGAGCGGTATCTTTTGTAAGCATCGATTAGCAAGCTGGATTGCTGCTCAGATATCAATCCGCTCTGAGCCAGTGACTCGAGTATTCGGATGCTATCGCTCCAGCGGCTTATTTCGGGATGATTGTGCGACCAAGCCAAGACCGCAAATTGAACCATAAATTCAATATCGACGATACCTCCAGCGCCTTGCTTAAGAGGGTATTTGCCCTCTTTTGACGGTCTGCCGAGATGTTTGCGCATTTTTTCCCGCATTTGCTCTACTTCAGCGCGTAAAACCTCCTTGTCTCGCGGCTGCATAAGAACCGCCCGACGCAAGCGGTTGAAGTCCTCTGCAAGAGCCTTTTCTCCAGCCACCACTCGCGCCCGAACCAGTGCCTGTTGCTCCCAAGTCCAAGCACTCTCACGCTGATATTTCTCAAAAGCTGTAAGTGATGAGACCAGCATTCCGGAGTTGCCCGAGGGTCGCAGACGCATATCAATTTCATAGGCGGCACCAGAGGGCGTAACAGTAGACAGAATATGGATAATGCGCTGACCCAGACGAGCATAGAATGTGCTGCTATCAATACTTCGCGCTCCGCCAACGGTTTGCCCGGCTGTGCCTCGGTGAAGAAAGACCAAGTCGAGATCTGATTTATAGCCTAGTTCGATACCCCCTAACTTGCCATAACCCAGCACAATAAAACCCGGAGTCTGAAAACTGCTGCCAGAAGGCTGACCGTACTGTTGACTGAGCTGTTGCCAAGCAATGGTCATGCTGTGCTCAACAACTACCTCGGCGATCCAGGTCAGAAAGTCGCTGACTTGCATCAGGGGTATCACTTCAGTGATTTCGCAAGCTGCCACCCGCAGACTGTTAGAGCGCACAAAATAGCGAATCACGTCCATCTGCTGTTCCAGATCATCGTCGGCCACGCGCAGCATTTGCTGGCGCAGCTGATCTTGAAGTAAGTCTTTACTCTGAGCCGTGAACAGGCTGTCGCTGTCTAAAAGTTCATCGAGTAGGGCGGGATAAGCAGTGAGCTGTTCGGCAATCCAGCTACTGCTCTGACATAGCAACACCAGCTGCTGCAGTGCGGTGGGATTTTCTGCCAGCAGTACCAAGTAGGCACTGCGCCGCAAGACCGCTTGAATAAGACCCACCACTCGGCTGAGCGTGAGGCTGTTGTTATCTACTGCAGCACAGGCGGTGACTATATTGGGCATAAGTTTATCGAGGCGACTGCGCGGCTCCAGATCCAAACCTAATACCGCTTTACTCTGGTAGATGCCATAGAGCTGCTCCGCGACTGCCTGAGGTTCTCCATAGCCAGCGGCCAGAAGATGCTCAAGCAGTTCGGCGAGTTCAGGTGGCTGACGCCAAAACGATTCGTAATCGAGGTCTTTTCCGTCAGCGTCTTTGTCATCGGCTTGCGTGTCGGGATCGGCAAACATATCCCCAAACACGGACATTACATAGTCACGATGACCTTGCAACTGCTGCTGAAAATCCGCCCAGCTGTCACAGCCAACAATTAAGGCGACTCTCTGCTGGCTCAGCTCGTCTTCCGGTAACTGCTGGGTCTGTTTATCCGCTATGCCCTGCAGCGCATGTTCTGTATTGCGCAAAAAGCTATAGGCATTCCAGAGACTATCGCGATCACTGCTACCAATAATCTGATCTGCGCCAAGCTGCTGTAGGGCTTGATACAGAGAAGGAATTTGCAGCGCGCTATTGCGGCCACCGCGGACCAACTGAAAGGCCTGGGTAATAAATTCTATTTCGCGAATGCCGCCGGGACCCAGCTTGATATCGGTTTGCATACCTTTGCGCTTTAACTCGCGATTAATCGAGCGCTTTAGATCGCGCAGGGCATCGATGGCGCCAAAATCGAGATATTTGCGATAGACGAAGGGACGTAAAATCTCGTCGAGTTGTTGAATATCCCGCGACTCTCCGGCCACAGCTCGCGCCTTAACCATCGCAAAGCGCTCCCACTCGCGCCCCTGAGTTAAGTAATATTCTTCCAGCGCATCAAAACTCATCACCAGAGCGCCGCTCTGACCGTAGGGCCGCAGGCGCATATCAACGCGGAAAACAAAGCCGTCGGCGGTCTGTCGATCCAGCGCAGCAATGAGCTTTTGTCCGAGGCGGGTAAAAAATTCTTGATGTGAGACTGTTTTGCCTCGCGGCGAAGTAGCGCCTCGACGGGTCTCGCCTTTTTCTGGGTAGGCAAAAATAAGATCTATATCAGATGATAGGTTGAGCTCTTCGGCACCCATTTTGCCCATCGCCAGAACCAACATTTTCTGCCCTAAAGCCCCTTGATCACTGCCATTAAAGGGCGTACCCAGCTCCTCGCAGGTTATCGGATGCAGTCTATCCAGAGAGACCGTAATGGCAGCCTCAGCCATCCAGGTCAGCTCTCTGGTGGTTTCGGGCATGGACGCCTGACGACTAAAGTCGCGCCAGATTATTCGTACCTGTTCACGGCGACGGAATTGCCGCAGAGCTCTGGCGAGTTGATCCTCATTAACAGCGTCTTTTAAGTGTAAAAGACGCTGACTTATGGCCTGTTGAAAGTCTTCTCGCGAGTAGCTGCGCTGCAGATCGCCGCTATCGACAAGCTGCTGAAACATCTCGGGATAGGTTTCACTCTGTTCGCCGACAAAATCACTGGTACCCCAGAGCAACTGTAAATGCTCTGCAAATAGCGGGTAGTTCGGGAACTCAGCAAGTCGCTTTGCGAGCCAATCGGGGTCCGAGTGGGCGGCCTGAAAACCTTCAAGGCGACGCTGATAGCTGTCGCTGGTCAGCTGCGGGAACGTTTTCGGCATAGAGAGATCTTCTCAATTAGTTAGCGGCCAAGCTCAGGGGTAACCCGCAACACCTCCTCCATGGATGTGATACCGGCGACTACTTTTTCAGCGCCGGCCATACGCAGTGTTTTCATGCCCTGCGAAATTGCCGCATGGCGAATTTCTTGGATATCAGACTCATTACTTATATAGGTGAGCAGAGCATTCGTCAACGGCATAATTTCATAGATCCCTTCGCGACCCAGATAGCCGGTGTTGCGACACTAGAGACAACCGGCCGGTTGATGGACTTTAGCCGGCAGTGGCAGAGCCAATGAGCCCACTAGCTCGTGCCAGGCTTCGGCATCGCAGGGCACTTCACTGCGGCAATCAGGACAGAGGGTGCGTACCAAACGCTGAGCCATCACGCCGTTGAGTGTCGCTTTAATCAGGTGAGCAGGGAGCTTGAGATCGAGCAAGCGGCTGATGGCCGTCGGTGCGTCATTGGTATGCAGAGTCGAGAGTACCAAGTGTCCGGTGAGCGCTGCCTGCACTGCCATCTCGGCAGTGGCACGGTCGCGAATCTCGCCAACCATAATAATATCCGGGTCCTGGCGCATCAGCGTGCGGATGCCGGCGGCAAAATCAAAATCAATCGCTGGCTGAATCTGACTTTGGTTAAAGGCATCCACCACCATTTCGATGGGGTCTTCAACTGTACTGACATTCACCGAATCCGTGGCCAGCTGTTTGAGAGTGGAATAGAGGCTGGTGGTTTTACCTGAACCTGTGGGGCCGGTAACCAAGACAATACCGTGGGCACGTTTAATCATCGACTGCCAACGATCATAGTCCTCGGCCTCCAAACCCAGTTGCGAAAAGCTGCGCAACAGTACGTCGGGATCAAAAATTCGCATCACCAACTTCTCGCCAAAGGCGGTGGGCATGGTAGACAGTCGCAGCTCTACTTCTCGAGCATTAGGGGCTTTGGTTTTTATGCGGCCATCTTGGGGTCGGCGCTTTTCCGCCACATCCATACGCCCGAGGATTTTCAGTCGGCTGATCATGGCGGTCATTACATTATCAGGTAGTTCATAGACCAGATGCAGCACACCATCGATACGAAAGCGTACCTTGCCCTTGCCGCGGCGGGGCTCGAGGTGAATATCACTGGCGCGCTGCTCGAAAGCATACTGCAGCAGCCAGTCGACAATATTCACTATATGCTGATCCTGAGCATCGGCCTCTTTGAGCTTGCCCACTTCCAACAATTGCTCAAAATTGGCAATACCGGTACCCTTAGTTGCAGAGGAGCCAGCGCCAAAAACGGATTTCGCTAGCGAGTAAAATTCTAGAGTATATTTTTTTATCTCAGCAGGATTGGCAACCACGGTTTGAATGGTTCGACGGGAAGTCTGCTCAAGGCTCTCAAGCCAACTGCGGTCGAAGGGCTGCATGGTGGCAATTACCAGCTCATCAGAACTCACTTTAAGACAGAGAATGCCGTAGCGCTGAGCATAGGCGAATGACATGATTGAGGTGATTGCGGGAACATTAATTTTTAACGGGTCTATATGGGCCAGTTGCAAACAAGATTTTTTAGCCAGCCATTCCGTGAGTAGCTCCAGTGTCAGAGGCTTTTTGTCAGGACCACAGGCAAGCTGTTTGGCGGCAACAATTTCCAGGGGGTGCAGCAGCGCCTCGTTATGATTGCGCCGAGCGCTGGCGATCTCCGCGGCATCCAGCTGGGCGAGTAAACCATCACTGATCAGGTCTTTTAAAACACTACCCAGAATCAAAGTAGCACCCAAGTCGGTTTTAATGCCCCTCACCGGCGTCTTATTCATAATCAACTCCTCCTAGTAATCGAGATCTAATAGAGAGCTAATAAACAGCTATCCATTAGCTGCCCTGTCCCTGCTCTGCATAAATTTTAGTCGCTAATCCCCCTAGGGGTAGCGCAATTTAGTCAATCCGCTAAACTCAACAGAACCAACCGGATAAGAAGCCAATCATGGAACTGACCGATTTACTCTCGCGCATTATTCGCAGCAACTCGATTAGCAGTATTAATCCGGCTATAGATCAGGGTAATCGCGAGGTGATTGACCTGCTGGCCAATACTCTTGCAGAGCTCGGCTTTACTATTGAGATCATGGATTTGGGTAATAACAAAGCCAATCTGATCGCCACATATGGCAGTGGTCCCGGTGGTTTGGTACTGGCCGGCCACACCGATACTGTGCCCTGTGACGAATCACTCTGGGAGAGCAGCCCTTTTGAACTCACCGAGCGGGACAACCGCTGGTACGGTCTCGGCAGTTGCGATATGAAAGGCTTTTTCCCCCTCGCTATCGAAGCGTTTAAATCGCTACAGGTTAAAGATTTCAAACAACCATTAATTATTCTCGCCACCGCCGATGAAGAGTCATCCATGGGCGGGGCCAAAGCTCTGGTCGACGCTGGCGCCCCTGTAGCGCGAAGTGCAGTAATCGGCGAACCAACCAATATGCGTCCGGTGAAAATGCATAAGGGCATTATGATTGAGAAGTTGACGGTGACCGGACGATCCGGACACTCCAGCAACCCGGAACTGGGCAATAATGCGATGGAGTCTATGCAGCGTATTCTTGGCCAGTTGATGGCCATGCGCGATCGTATGAAAGAACAAAAGCACGCGGGATTTTTAATCGATCATCCGACCTTAAATCTTGGCTGTATTCAGGGCGGCGACAATGCCAACCGTATTTGCGGGCACTGTTTTCTGGCCTTTGAGATTCGCCCATTACCCGGTATGGACCTGAATCAGCTGCAGGCAGATCTGGAACGTCAGATTGCCGGTACTGCTGAGAGGGACAATATGGGCTGGTCTCTAAAGAAACTTATAGTCCCACCTTTTAACAGCGGCGACCAATCAGAGCTCGTCGCGCTCTGTGAAAAGCTTACCGGTCATGCCGCTGAATCCGTTGCTTTTGCTACCGAGGCGCCCTATCTACAACAGCTTGGAATGGACGTAGTTGTGCTCGGCCCTGGGGACATCGATGTGGCCCATCAACCGAATGAGTTCTTGCCCCTAGATCGCGTTCAACCAACAATTAATTTTTTATCTCAACTTATTGGCCGCTGTTGCTTATAATCGCAAGATGACTACTCAAAACTACGTACAATTTTTTCGTGAGACTTCGCCCTATATCCATGCGCACAGGGGTAAAACCTTTGTTATTGCAGTCAGTGGTGAGGCGGTGCTGGACAGCAATTTTGACAGCATTGTTCACGATATAGCGCTGATGCAAAGTCTCGGGGTCAATGTGGTGATGGTCCACGGTGCCTGTCCTCAGATTGACCAGCGTCTGCAACTGGCCGGTTTGTTAACCGGTTTTCGCCAGCAGGTGCGCATCACTGACGGCGATGCAATGCAGTGTGTCAAAGAGGCGGTGGGCTCTACACGCTTCCAAATTGAAGCTGCGCTGTCTATGGGCTTGCCTAATTCACCCATGCACGGTGCTCGCGTGCGTGTGATCGGTGGCAACTTTATCACTGCCAAACCTGTAGGGGTTCGCGATGGCATCGATTTTCAGCGTGCCGGAGAAATTCGCCGTATCGATAGCAGCGCTATTCAAAACCAACTCGACGCTGGTGCCTTAGTGCTCATGTCTTCGATTGGATTCTCACCGACCGGTGAAGCGTTTAATCTCAGTTACCAGGATGTAGCGACTCAAACAGCTATAGCGCTAAATGCCGAGAAACTTATTTTGGTCAGCCAAGCGGCGGGCATAAACGACGGCGATAACAATCTACTGCGCAATCTTTCCTTACCTGAGGTGAGCGATCTTAAGGCAACACTGAAAAACTCTGGTGGCGAAGACTCTGTGATCTACGGCTTACTCTCCGCCGCCTACCAAGCCTGTCGCAATAATGTCGATCGCGTGCATCTGGTCGGCTGCAGCGAAGACGGAACATTGCTCAGTGAGCTATTTACTCGCGAGGGCAGCGGCACACTAATAATGCAGAATCATTCTGAAGTGATTCGAGCAGCCACCATAGATGACGTTGGCGGTATTCTGGATCTAATCTCGCCACTGGAACAGCAGGGAATTTTGGTTAAACGTTCTCGTGAATTACTCGAGACAGAAATTTCACGATTTATGGTAGTGGTGCATCCTGAGGGCACTCTGCTCGGCTGCGCTGCACTCTATCCCATAGCAGATAGTCATGCCGGCGAGCTTGCTTGTGTTGCGACACATCCAGAATTTCACAATCAGGGCATCGCTTCACGTCTGCTTAAGTGCATTGAAAAAGATGCCACAGACAATGGGCTTGCAGTGCTATTTGTACTCACTACCCAAACCGCCCACTGGTTTAGAGAGCAAGGTTTTTCCGAGGCAGAAGTCAGTGCACTGCCAGCAGAGAAACAGTCTCTCTACAATTATCAGCGTCAATCGCGCATCTTTAGCAAAAAACTTTAATTCTAAGCTGCGCCGCTTCGTGTTGACTGAGCAGGTTTGACGGAACAGTATTGACTGAATAGTGTTGACTGGGCAGCGTTTCTGCTATTCTTACCGCCTTTATTTTTCCGTTAATGAGAGTTTACATGCCTAAGTACAGATCACATACCACCACCCAGGGCCGCAATATGGCCGGCGCTCGTGCACTTTGGCGCGCAACAGGCATGAAGGACGACGATTTTAATAAGCCGATGATCGCCATCGCCAACTCCTACACGCAGTTTGTTCCCGGTCATGTGCACCTTAAAGATATGGGTGAACTGGTTGCGGCAGAGATTTCTAAGGCCGGTGGTATTGCCCGAGAATTCCACACTATTGCGGTAGATGACGGTATTGCCATGGGCCACGACGGCATGCTCTATTCATTGCCCTCGCGAGATGTGATCGCCGACTCAGTTGAGTATATGGTCAATGCCCACTGCGCCGATGCGCTGGTGTGTATCTCCAACTGCGACAAAATTACGCCGGGCATGTTTATGGCCGCTATGCGCCTCAATATTCCGGTGGTGTTTGTGTCCGGCGGTCCCATGGAAGCGGGCAAAACCAAGCTCTCGGATCAAAAACTCGATCTGGTTGACGCTATGGTGATTGCAGTTGATGACGCTGCCAGTGATGAACAAGTTGCTGAGTATGAGCGTTCTGCTTGCCCGACCTGCGGTTCTTGCTCTGGTATGTTTACCGCCAACTCCATGAATTGCTTGATGGAAGCATTGGGCCTAGCGCTGCCGGGCAACGGTACCGTGCTGGCGACCCACTCTGATCGCAAAGAATTATTCCAAGAGGCTGGCCGCACTATCGTTAAGTTGGCCAAGGCGCATTACGACAACGATGATTACTCTGTACTGCCCCGTTCCATTGCTAATTTCGAAGCATTTGAAAATGCTATGACACTGGATATTTGTATGGGTGGATCAACTAACACCATCCTGCATCTTATGGCCGCGGCTCAAGAAGGTTTTGTCGATTTTGATCTGGGCGATATCGACCGTCTGTCACGCAAGGTCCCTCAGCTATGTAAAGTAGCCCCAAGCACACCGGAGTATCATGTTGAAGATGTGCATCGTGCCGGCGGCATTTTAGGTATTCTGGCTGAGCTGAATCGTGCTGGCTTAATCCATGACAACTTACCAACTGTGCATTCGGCGACATTAAAAGAAGCCTTGGAAAAGTGGGATATTGTCAGCGGCCATGTCAGTGAGGAAGTGAAGACTTTCTATAAAGCAGGTCCAGCTGGTATTCCAACACAAACCGCTTTTAGTCAGAGCACTCGCTGGCCATCTCTGGATGCAGACCGCGCCAACGGTTGTGTGCGTGATATAGACCATGCCTTTAGCCTTGACGGTGGTCTGGCAATTCTGACCGGTAATCTCTCGCCTGACGGCTGTGTGGTAAAGACCTCTGGAGTCGATGAGTCGATTCATGTATTCGAAGGCCCCGCATTTATTACCGAAAGCCAAGATGAAGCTGTCGAAAAGATCTTGAATGACGAGGTCAAAGCGGGCGATGTTGTGATTGTGCGCTATGAAGGCCCCCGCGGTGGACCCGGCATGCAAGAGATGCTCTACCCAACCACTTATATCAAATCGAAGAATCTCGGTGCCGCTTGCGCATTGATTACCGACGGCCGTTTTTCCGGCGGTACCTCTGGGTTATCTATTGGCCATGTATCACCAGAAGCCGCTGCTGGCGGTAATATCGGCCTGGTGCGTCAAGGCGATACAATTCGCATTGATATCCCCAATCGCTCTATTGATATCCTGGTTTCGGATGCCGAGTTAGCGGTACGTCGAGTAGAGCAGGATAAGCTGGGTTGGAAGCCTGTAGAAGAGCGCCCACGAAAGGTTACGGCATCTTTGAAGGCCTATGCTAAGCTGGCGACGAGCGCCGATAAGGGCGCGGTAAGAGATCTCTCTCAGCTCTAAGTCACTAAAGCCTTATAAACTGGGACTGAGTTAGTCCTAGCCATAAAAAAACCCGGTACTCTAGAGCACCGGGTTTTTTTATAACGTTCGACTGGCTGGCTGCCAGTTAGCCTAGGTCCACTAACCGTTTTTAGCACAGCCTGGAACCGTAGCACCTACATCACGCAGTTTCTGTAAACGACTGCCTTCAGCTTCCGCATACTTGATCCACTGCCTAGGATAGCGCTTGCCCTTCTTATCTTTGGCAACTTTTAATGACTTCTTAAATGCACCTACTGCATCTTCGTAGCAGTTCAAGTTGATCAGCGCGTTACCCATTACCAAGAAATTGGAATCGGGTTTCTTCACATCACCTTTCTTGTTCGCACGAGACGCTGCTTTATAGGCTGAAGCATCGCGACCTAGATCGAGATAAATACCCGCCAGACGAGCTTGAAGATTTCCGGTATCGGATTTCTTAGAAGCATCTTCTAGAGCCTTTACAGCATTGTTGAGATCTTTAGCCTGATACCATGCAGTACCTAAGATTTCGAGATTCTTTGCCGAACGCTTGATAACGCCGTCCTTCATGCCTTTCTCGATAATCACTGCAGCACGATAGGGAACATCAGCACCGAGATACATATAGGCCATGCTCAGAACCTGACTTTCTTTGTCGAGCTGGCCATTTAGATAAACCACTTCCGTTGCGACCAAGCGATCCATTTCACGCTCGCGCTCGCCGTACATGCCGCCAAGCTGACGCCAGTAAGTCCACTTTGGATAGTGCTTAACCAGCTTCTCAAGAATACTGATCACTCTCTTGTAATCATTCTTCTCGTAATAGAGAACACGCTGCAGACCCCACCAACCCTCTTTCGGCAGAATGGCTTTGGCTTCAACGTCGGCAATGGCTTCGTTTACAAAGCGTAGGGAATCCTTTTTGCGTTCCAATTGATAGTAAATCTGAGCTAGCAACATCTTCGCATCAGCACCAACAATCAACGACTCTGCCATCCAAGCTTCAAGCTGTAGTGCGGCGTTCTTGTAATCCTCTTGCACTGTGTAGAGCTGCGCTAGGGTGTAGCGAGTATCCAGTCGTAACTCCGGCGGCGTACCAGCGCCGTTTACCACTTGCTTGTAAGAGCGAATAGCGCTGTTGAAATCATCCAGGGAGTAGTAAACATAAGCGGAGAACTTCCACACCTGAACCTGCTCATAGTCACTGGTACAGGTCTTGGTATTGCTTTCAATTGCCTTGAGCATTTCCAGTGAACCAGCCCAATTTTCGAGCTCTAGTTCGGGCTGGATTTTCTCTAAAGCCTTGGAGCACTTGGCGCCTACGGACTGGCGCTTTCGTGTTTTAACATTTTTGAATTTTGGCTCTTCTTTTTCTTCCGCAGCATTTACTGCGCCAGAAAAGCTTGCGCCTGGGGCAACTACCGCCAGGAACAACGGCAGTAAAAAAGCAATGCCGAATACAGCTAGAAATTTTGTGCTTCTAGACATCATTGACTCCTTATTTTGCCATCTGGAAAGTAAATTTATACAGCACACCAGGCACTTCTTGGCCGACGCCATCAACAACCCGAGGGTTGTACTTCAACTTAGAAGCAGCTTTTAAAGCAGCTCGACCGAAGCCCCAACCCTCTGGGAATTCTTCGACCATGATCGGATCGCGAGTACCACCGGTTGTGGTGATAATGACTTCGATCACTGCGTAGCCCTCTTTGCCGCGGGTTTGAGCGCGACGCGGATACTGTGGCTGGGGTACATAGACAGGAATGTAGTCAGAGTCCCGTGCAAATCCACCGGCACCACCAATTTTTAGGTTGGCGTTGGCTGCCGGGGCGGCCATGCTGATTGCATTGTCGGGAACTTCAAACTCTACAGTGTCTTCTGGGATATCCGGTGGAGGAGTCTCCGGATCTTCAGGCTTTTCAACTTCGGTCTGTTTCGCATTTTCGGTCAACTGTCTATCGACATGGAGGAAGTCGGCAATTTTAATCGACTCTTTTTCATCCAAATCTTTGTTGCCCGAATCGATCAATTTATACATCAAAATGATCAACGCGAAGGTAACCAGAACACCAAGTGCAGCAGAAATACCAATTCTGATAAAGGCCATACTTATCAACTCAGTCTTGTTCTACCGAAATTGCCACCGGGCGGATACCAATGTCAGATGCGACATCGGCTACCTTGGCGACTACTTCAATATTCGATTCATTGTCGGCTTGGATAACCATGCCGCCCTTTGGGTTTTCGTTATACAGTCTCTGTAAATTGATTTTTAAAGCGGTTGTTTCAACGCGTTTTTTATCAATCCAAATTTCATTGTTGTCGCTGATCGCAACCAAAATACCCACTTTTTTATAGCTTTGGGCAGTGTCGGCGTCAACTTTGTTGACCTCAACACCGGGGAGTTTGATAAACGATGCTGTCACAATGAAAAAGATCAGCATAATAAAAACCACATCCAGCATTGGGGTGAGGTCAATCGCCTCGCCCTGTGGCTGTGATCCTGTTTGTCTATTGCGCATAGTTTTCTCTCACGGGAACCTTGTCGTCGACAGGCTCCGTTTAGTGATCCATGGTTAGATGATCTTCCAGCAAATGTTTCTCACGCTCTGCAGCACGTTCGACATAGGTTATGCCGAATACACCAGAGAGGGCAGCAACCATGCCCGACATAGTCGGAACCGTCGCCTGAGAAACACCACCTGCCATCGCCTTGGCGTCACCGCCACCAGTAAATGCCATTACGTCAAATACCACGATCATTCCGGTTACCGTGCCCAGCAATCCAAACAGCGGGGCTAGGGCAACCAGAGTTTTGATCATCATAATATTCTCATCGATCTTGACGCTTACTTCAGAAATCAGCTTTTCCCTGATCTGATGTGCGCGCTTAGATTTGCGCTCAGAGCGCTCTTCCCAAGCATCAAGTGCGTATTGAACATCTTGACTGACAACGGATTTGAGATACCACATGCGCTCGAACAGGAGAGTCCACATCACGAACAGAAGGACGACGATGGCCCAGAGAACCATGCCGCCTGAATCCATGAACTTTCCAACTTCTGCCATAGTATCAACAAAGAACATTTCAGCGACCCTCTACTGAACCAGCAACAATTCCTGCACTCTGCTCTTCAAGAATATGCAGAACACGCTGTGCTTTGCCATTCACCAACGTGTGCATCAATACAGTTGGGATGGCTACTACCAGACCCAGTACTGTTGTAATCAGTGCCTGAGAAATACCGCCGGCCATTGCCTTCGGATCGCCAGCACCAAACAGAGTAATCATCTGGAAGGTAATAATCATACCGGTAACTGTACCCAGCAGACCGAGCAGCGGTGCAACCATAGCGATGATCTTGAGCAAGCTCAGACCAGACTCAATGGCGGGACGCTCTTTCAGTACTGCTTCGTGGAGTTTCAGCTCTAGAGACTCTGGATCCAGCCCTGGGTTGGCCTGTGCTACAGCAAGAACGCGACCCAATGGGTTTGCCATATCAGCAGTGCCAGGAGAGCGAAGCTGTGCAGATACCTTAGAGGAAACACCTTGTAAGAAGATGAAGCGCCAGATAGCCAACAGAATTGCAACGCAGAATACACCTGTAATCACGTAGCCAACGATGCCACCGAAGTGCCAGCGCTCAACCAGTGTTGGCGTATTGATCAGTGCACGCAACAAGCCGCCACCCAGTGGTCCTGTAGGATCCAGACCCGCTTTGGTGAAACCGCTAACCGCTTTCTGAAGATCTGCAGCGCTGCCCTGGTGTCCAGAAGGCTGACGCGCCAACTCGGATACCAGACCGCTCTCTGGGCTGTACTCTAAGTACATGCCGTCAGCCATCAGGTTATAAGTGCCAACACGGACAACTTCCATTTCTTCTTGTGAACCGTCGGCGCGCAGTACTGTGCGGTTGAATTTAACCACTCGGCCACTTTCGTTCATTTCACGCTGCTGCTCGAACCACAACTTCTCAATGTCCATGATAGAAGGCAGGCGAGTGTCGCTGCTCATCTTCTCAATCAACTCATCGAGGAATTCGGTACGGCCAGGGATCTGAGCACTAACGACAGACTGAGTCAGGTTGGCACGGATATCACCGGCGGCTCCAGTCAGGTGTCCAAATAACTCTTTTAGTGAGCCGAGACGCTTGTCTCGCTGCTCGCGCAGACCAATAAGCTTCAGGTCGTTGTCGCGGATAGTCTGTTCCAGACGATCAGAACGACGCTCTTCAGCAGTCTTGGTGTTCTTTGCTTTGGTCAGCTGTGCGTCCTGCTTGCGCTGGTCGCGTTTAAAGTCAGCTTCACGATCTCGATATTCTTGAGATTCGGAAATCTTTGAACTCTGAATCATGTTCAGCAGTTCATCGAGTGATTTAGCTTCCTGTGCCAGCGCTGGCATGCTTACTGCAGCAGCAGCTATGAAAGCGGCACAAACTTTAATGAATTTCAGTTTCATTGTGCAGTCTCCGGAGCGTTAATTGGCATTTCCATAACATCCTGCGGTGCTAATTTTTTAGCGATGCGGATGCCCTGGTCTACAGGACGTCTGTAATCAGAACCCAAGGTTTCCCAAGAGCCGGTGGCTTTGTTCCAAGCACCAGTCTGGGATTTGTCTTTCGTTTGATACATCAGCGCAATACGACCAACGCGCAGCATATCGACTTCAACCTCAGAGCCATCGGCGTTGATATCAACGAGATCGCGATAGGTTTCCAGAGAAAGGCTGTACTCAGACTCGATATCGTAAATTTCGAGGATCTGGCGGAATTTTTCAGCTGAAGAGAACTTGGCGCTATCGAGATTGTCAAAAAGTTCTTCGACGGCTGCAGCACGCATTTCAGTCTTAAACGGAACGTCTAACTCAACAAAGGTACGCAGTGCTTTAAGCATGTTTTCCATTAGAGGCGAGATTCCTCGCTCAATAACAGTAGCGTTCTCGATCGACTCAACAAGTTCAGCCATCATTTGCTTCTGGCTTTCTATCTGACGTTCGAGCTGTGAGTTATAAACACGCAGGCTTTCGATCTGCTTGTTTACTTGCTTAAACTCTTGCAGTAGACCGTCGGTTTGGTCGGCGATGCGATCAACTTTGGTCTGTGCTGTTTTGGCTGCCTGAACCTTAACGGATCCGGCTTTCAGCACTTCACTTACCTCTGTAGCCTGAACTGCAACTGCAGTTAAGCCACCGGCAAGTACGGCGCATAAGGCCAGTGCTTTTAGTGGTTGCTTTTTCATAGTTCCCTCAACTTGGGTCTATCGGATTGGTGATCTTTATATTCTCAACAGCTGGAAATAACACAGCCCCAGCGACTGACAATTTTTATTGGTGCGTCTTTTTAACAGGCTGTTCTTAAAGAATCAATTGGTGGACACAAATTGAGCTCGGCGAACTTGATAAGCATTATCTTTGTTACCTAATGTAACAACTAATTAAACTTTCGCTCGAGCACCAAATATCGATAAGGATGAGTATCTGTTTTCTCCGGCAATTGCTCACTGACTTGATGCCACTGCTCTAAATCATAGGTCGGAAAAAATGCATCGCCCTCGACATCAGCCTGTACTTCGGTGAGATACAATCGGTCCGCAACTGGCAGAGTCAAACGGTAGATCTGCTCTCCGCCAATCACCATAATCTCATCCACCTCTGCCTCAGCGCAGGCTAACTCAGCTAGCGCCATGGCCTGGAGCAAGGTCTGGGCGATCTGGACACCCTCAGCATGCCACTCGGGGTCGCGAGTAATCACTATGTTGGTACGCCCGGGCAAGGGTCGGCCGATGGAGTCAAAAGTCTTGCGCCCCATAATTAAGGGCTTGCCCATGGTCACTGACTTAAAGTACTTAAGGTCCCCCGGCAGATGCCAAGGCAGTTGATTGTTTTGACCAATTACACCATTGCGACTTACGGCCACGATTAAGGATACTTTCATATTATTTTCTCATGCGCGGCTAAACCGCTACAGGTGCAGAAATAGGCCCATGACTCTGATAGTCGAGCAACTCAAAGTCCTCAAAAACAAAATCGAATAGGTTGTCGACCGCTGGGTTAATCGCCAGTGTTGGCAGTGGATAGGTCTCTCGAGAAAGCAGCTCCTCCACCTGATCAATGTGGTTACTGTAGAGATGAGCATCACCAAAAGTATGCACGAAATCTCCAGGTTCGAGTCCAGTGACCTGAGCGATCATAAGGGTCAAAATGGCATAGGAGGCAATGTTAAACGGCACACCGAGAAACACATCAGCGCTGCGCTGGTAAAGCTGACAGGAGAGACGGCCCTCAGTGACATAAAATTGGAACAGGCTGTGGCAGGGCGGCAGACCCGACTTGACCATCACCGGAATATCTTTTGGATTCCACGCTGAGACAATTAGACGCCGGGAATCAGGATTGGATTTAATATCCTCAACCACCTGTGCAAGCTGATCTACACCTTCGAAATTGCGCCACTGATGGCCATAGACAGGACCCAGGTCGCCGTACTGCTGAGCAAATTCATCGTCATCTTTGATACGCTGAATAAACTCCTTCATTTTTGCCTTCCACTCCGGCGAATACATTGGAAAGTCGGCCTCTTGGTCAGTCTCGCGCAGCCAGCTCTGATAGGGCCAGTCATTCCAGATGCCAACGCCATTTTCCACCAGGTAGCGAATATTGGTATCGCCGCGAATAAACCACAGCAATTCATGGAGTATCGATTTGAGATGAACTTTTTTAGTTGTCACCAAGGGAAAGCCCTGGCTCAGATCAAAGCGCATCTGGTGGCCGAAAATACTCTGAGTGCCGGTACCGGTGCGATCTTCTTTTTTTACGCCGTGATCACGAATATGTTTAATTAAGTCTAAATATTGCTTCATTGCTGTGCCTTTTAATTTTCGCCTTACGCTCTAGGCCTTGCGGCTGACAAGTGCGCGCAGGGATTTGCGCATTAACCAGAGACCGAAAATAATCATCGGAATACAGAGTGTCTGGCCGCGAGTCATCCAACCGAGCAACTCAGCCGCACCGGAATCAAGGGCAAACTGAGGATCGGGCTGACGGACAAACTCGACAGCAAATCGGAAGGCGCCGTAGAGAATTAAAAATAGGCCCGAGACTTCGCCGTACAAGCGTGGCTTTCTGGCGTACCAGTTGATAATCAAAAACAGTACCGCGCCCTCAAGCATGGCCTCATATAGCTGCGAAGGATGGCGCGCCAACTGCTCTGGGTCGGCCGGGAACAGCATGCCCCAGGACATTTCTGTGGGACGGCCCCAAAGCTCTTGTCCGATAAAATTTCCCAGACGGCCAAAAAACAGGCCCGCAGGCACCAGCGGTACAACAAAGTCAGCAAGGCTGAGAAAGGCGAGTTTATGCTTTCGAGCATAGAGCAGCAGCGCCAAGGCAACTCCTAACAAGCCACCGTGGAAGGACATACCGCCCTCCCAGATACGGAAAATCATACCGGGATCGGCGAGCCATTTGTCGAGGCTGTAAAACAGCATATAGCCAAAACGACCGCCGAGAATAACGCCCCAGGCACCAAAGACGATTAGGTCTTCAACTTGCGTTTTAACAATCGGCGACCAGGGACGCTGACTGTTGCGGTTTGCCAATAACCAGGCGCAGGTAAAAGCCAGCAGATACATAATGCCGTACCAGTGGACCTGCAGCGGCCCAATAACAGTGCCCGCCAATTCAAACGGCCCCAGTGACAATGCAACTGGGTCGATCTGTGGATAATTTAGCATTGTGTTTCTCAAGAATTAAGTCTTCGCTGATGATAACTTTTTATCTATGCAGCTGCCACGCGACGAACGAAATAGACAGAAAATATACGCTTAAAAATAAAATTCTAAAATAAAACATGAAAAGTTACACTGCCCACCATGTGCCTTCTTGCGTTCGCTTTTAACCATCATCCAGATACCTCTCTCGCGGTCTGTTCCAATCGCGATGAGTTCTATCAGCGCCCAACCCTGCCCATGCATTGGTGGCAGGATATGCCGGTGCTAGCGGGTCGCGATGAGCAGCAGGGGGGAACCTGGATGGGACTCTCACGCAATGGGCGTTTTGCCGCGGTGACCAATTTTAGGGACTTTACTAAGCCAGGATTTCATGAGGCGCGGCCCAAATCCCGCGGTAATCTGGTGACCGATTTTCTCTGCTCTCAGGCCTCAGCCCAGGACTGGGCAGACTCAGTGTTAGAGGATTTTGATACCTATGGCGGATTTAATCTGCTGATTTACGATGGCGAGCAACTGCTTTATTTAAACAACTTTAATAACCAGGTGCGCAGTCTTGAGCCAGGCATTTATGCTCTGAGCAACCATCTTCTCGACAGCCCCTGGCCAAAGGTTGACTATGCTCGGCGACAGCTTAAGGAAACATTAAGTAAGCGGGGTAGCAACCAACAGTTAGCCGACGATCTGCTAGGTCTGCTGGAGCAAAATCAAACTTACCCTGACCACTTACTTCCCAGCACTGGAGTGCCGGCGGACTGGGAACGACGCCTGTCGTCGGCCTTTATTGTGGCCGAGGACTATGGCACCAGAGCAGCAACCTCGATTGTGCTATCGAGTTCAGGCAGTAGTATTGCTGAACAGACTTATATAGAAGGTGTGGCAGAACGGCATGAGATATTTACTTTTTAAGGGTAGCTGCCTGCTTGGGGCTATTTATTCTGCTTAGGGCTATTTGATTTGCTTAAGGCTACTTGAACTGCCTGAAAAACCCGCCTTCTCATCGAGCTCGGCCGGTCGATAGAGTTTCGAGAGTTCGGGTCGACTGAGAGCATCCGAGAGCAGTTGCGATACGGAGCTCGCATCAGACATGCGCAGGGCGCGCTTGGCCAACCTGCGGGCCTCGGTTTTCGAGACCTGACTGAGCATCGATTTCACTTTCAGCAAACTGTTGGCACTCATGGATAAATGGTCGTAACCCAATCCCATTAGCATTACGACGGAGAGGGGATCACCGGCCATTTCACCACAGACACTGATCTGACAGCTCACTGCGTCGGCCTGCTCAATAATATTCTTTAGCGCACGCAATACGGCGGGGTGCAACGAGTGATAGAGATCGGCAACCCTCGGGTTATTGCGGTCCACAGCAAGCAGGTACTGGGTTAAATCGTTGGTGCCGACCGAAAGAAAGTCTACTCGCCGACCAATTTCTTTGACTTGATAGACCGCCGCCGGCACTTCGATCATCGCGCCGATGGCCGGCTTTTCCAGCTGATAACCCTCTTCCTGTATAAGCTCGCGGTAAGCTCGATCGATCAATTCCATGGCACTATCAAGCTCTGGCACACTACTGATCATGGGCAGCATGATGCGCAGATTATTGAGCCCTTCACTGGCGCGCAACATGGCGCGAACCTGAATCAGGAAAATCTCTGGGTGATCGAGAGAAATACGGATACCACGCCACCCGAGGAAAGGGTTTTCCTCCTCGATGGGGAAGTAGGGCAGCGCTTTATCACCGCCTATATCCAGGGTTCGCATAGTCACAGGGTTAGGGGCAAAGGCCTGCAGTTGCTCGCGGTAGATTTCAGTTTGTTCGTCTTCCGTGGGAAAGCTCGAGCGTGTGAAAAAGGGAATTTCGGTGCGGTAGAGGCCCACACCCTCAGCGCTACTTTTTAGCGCCAGGGCAATATCTTGACGCAGACCCGTATTGATCCACAGGGCCATCGAGAAACCATCCGGTGTAACACAGGGAATATCTCGGAGACTTTCAAGATCTTTGGCCAGTAGCGCTTCCTGACGTTGTCGGTGCAGATAGGCACGGCGCATACTGCGAGTAGCACGGCTGATCACATCGCCGCTAAAGCCATCAATAATTAACTCATGGCCTTCCATCTCGGTCCAAGGCAAATCCACCGCACCCATTACCGTGGGCACACCGAGAGCGCGGCCGACAATCGCCATATGGGAGTTGCTCGACCCTTTCACCGAGACTATACCCACTAAGCGGTCTACCGGAATATCCGCCAGCGCCGAAGCCGACAAATCTTCACCAACTAAAATAATCCGTCGCGGCAGTGGCTGAATATTTTTTTCATTGCGCTGCAAGTAACCCAAAACACGGCGACCCAAATCATTGACGTCGGCGGCGCGCTCACGGAGATAGGGATCGTCCATTTTGCGGAAGGTGCGAACATGCTTGAGGATCACCGAGCTCCAGGCACTCTGTGCCGCCTGACCGTCAACGATGGCCGCGATCACCTCACCCCCTAGGGAATGGTCGTCAAGCATGCGAATATAGATATCAAATAGTGCGATCTCTTCCGAGCTGAGCTTGCCTTCAAGCCCCTTGCTGAGATTACGCATGTCGTCTTTAGCCGATTCCAGCGCCGTGCGGAAGACCTCTATCTCTGCGGGAATATCGGCGGCAAAACGCTCTGGAACAGACTGGAGATCGGCGCTTGGCGCGGCCAGTACAACCCGACCAATACCCACACCTGGAGAACTGGGGATGCCGCGGAATATCGCCTCGCGAAGCCTATCTCCGCCCACTGAAGCCAATTGACGCAGCGCACCGGTGGCTTCTGCATGCGCAATGGCACCAGACAGCTGAGCACAGACAGTCACCACAAAGGCTTCTTCTTCAGCCTCAAAGCGTCTCTGAGTTTCCTGCTGCAACACTAGGATGCCGAGCACCTTGCGATGATGAATTATTGGCACACCCAAAAATGAGTGGAAGGGACTCTCGCCGGTTTCTTCAAAATAGGCGAAGTTGGGATGCTTATCGGCATCCTTCAAATTAAGCGGTTCTTCTCTGGCGGCGACCAGACCCACCAGACCTTCGCGCATGGCCAGGCGCACATGGCCAATAGACTCTTGGCGCAGACCTTCGGTAGCCATAAGGACATAGCGCTGATCGGATTCGTCAAAAAGATAGACCGAGCAAACTCCGGCCTGCATGGCCGAGCGCACTTCTTTGACAATAATCGTCAGCACCTCGCCAAGACTGCGGGCGCTGTTGACCTCTTGCACTATATTGCGCAGCGACGCCAACATAGTTACAGCCTCTTAGACGAGGATGAATGTTGCAAGCGGGCATTGACGGAGGAGAATTCCTGCAATGCATTGCGATAAATAGTGCGCTTAAACGAAATAACTGAATTGACCGGATACCAATAATTAACCCATTGCCAATCATCGAATTCAGGACTTCCGCTGGTATCAAAGCGCACGTTCGCGGGATCGCAGGTCATCTGCAGATAAAACCATCGCTGCTTTTGGCCGATACACAGAGGTTTGGAATGTTTACGCTGCATCTGTTCGGGAATGTTGTAACGCAGCCAGCGCTTGGAGCGCTGAAGAATTTTCACATCATCGGATTTGAGGCCGACCTCTTCATAGAGCTCACGATAGAGCGCATCCTCCGCAGACTCGCCGTGATCTATGCCGCCCTGGGGAAACTGCCAAGCCTGCTGGCCTAACCGTTTTGCCCAGAATAGACGACCGTTGCCATCACCTATAACAATCGCGACGTTGGAGCGATAACCATCCTTATCAACCAATTCAAATACACCCTTTTATACAAGCATTGACGCCGCAGCATTGTTCCATAGTCTGCCGGTCTCGGCAATTTTCTCTTGAGACAACCCTGCGCTATGGTTATCCTCTCGGGCTGAAACCCAATTGGACTCTACGTTATGGCACTGGCTATTTTCGACCTCGACAATACATTGATCTCTGGTGACAGCGATCACAGCTGGGGCGAATTTTTAGTCTCCGAGAAAGTTGTTGATGCTCAGCAGTTTAAGAAATCTAATGATGAATTCTACGCTGATTACGTCGCCGGTAGCTTGGATATTTTCGCCTATCTGGAATTTTCTCTACAGCCGCTGACTAAAATGTCCATGACAGAGCTCGCGGAACTGCATAAACGCTTTATGCAACAGATTATTGCACCTATGCATTTGGCAAAGGCTCAGACCCTCTTGCAAAAGCACCGAGACGCCGGAGATCGGCTATTGATTATCACCTCCACCAATCGCTTTATTGTTGAGCCGATCTGCCACAGCCTTGGGGTGACTGAGATCTTGGCCACGGATGCACAGATAATAGACGGCCGTTATAGCGGCAAGGTTGAAGGCGTGCCCACCTATAAAGAAGGCAAGGTAGTGCGACTCAATGCATGGCTTAAAGAGCAAAGCGAGACACTTGAAGGCAGTTGGTTTTACAGTGATTCAATCAACGATCTGCCTCTGCTGTTAGAAGTTGATCACGCGGTGGCTGTAGACCCCTGCCCAGCGCTGCAAGAAGCCGCTAGAGAAAAACACTGGCAGATTATCTCCCTGCGAGACTAAAGGTAGTTAGGCCGGGCACAAAAAAACCCCGACCTGTCTAGAGTCGGGGTTTTTTAAAGCCAGAAAAGCTAGCGCTTTAGAAAGACAGCTCGCTAAATGCTCGAGCCTGCTTCGGTACTTCTACTCTTTTACTCTTCTACTCTTCTATCGTGGCCGCGTAAGCATCGGCGTCCATTAGATCATCCATGCTCGCTGCATCTGAAGGCATCACTCGGAACAACCAGCCATCGCCATAGGGAGAGCTATTTACCGCCTCTGGCTCATCTTCAAGAGCTGGGTTGATTTCTGTTACATCGCCTGTGACCGGGGAGTAAATATCCGAGGCTGCCTTAACCGACTCGATCACGGCAACTTCAGCACCGGCATCAACATGGGCGCCCACTTCGGGCAGCTCTATGTAGACCACATCGCCCAGCGCATCCTGAGCATGGTCGGTAATGCCGACAACAACACTTCCGTCGCTTTCTAATCTGGTCCACTCATGACTGCTGGCGTACTTTAATTCTGCTGGGAATTCGCTCATTAGATTCTCTCCTAAACCACTTCTATAAGATTAATAAAATTAAGACCAAGGTTACGCCTATGACTTTAAGAACGGCATTCTACTGATGAACAGGTCGAAAGATAAAGATATTTTCACAACTAATGACCAAGAGATTTAAATGTGTAAAATACCGACCCTTAAAAAGGACCTCGGACCAGCACTCATCTCGATTACAGGAGTTATTTATGCAGCATATGTCTTCAACCATCAAATCATTTCTTGGCCCACTTCTAGTCTCATTCTCTGCAGTTAGCCTTGCCGATCAACTGACACTAACCAATGGCGATGTTATCAACGGGAAAGTTCAGGAAAAAACCGAGGATCAGGTGCTTTGGCTGTCAGACAACTTTGGCCTGTTAGCCATAGACAAAGCGCGTATTGCGACGCTGAATGGCGCGTCCCTAGATGCTCCCACTGCAGTTATATTTACCAATACCTACAAGGGCGATCTGTCTTTTACTGGTGGCTATTCCAGCGGCAATATCAAGCGTAAAGACTGGGATCTCGATGGCGACGTCGAGTGGCGCCACGGTGATTTTCGTCATAGTTCTGAGATCAACTTTGAGAGCCATAGCCTCGACGGTTCGAGACCCGCAGAACAATATGACCTCGGCTACGGTGTCGATTGGTTTTTTCAGGATAAGTGGTTCTGGAGTAATGCCCTGTCTTGGGGAGCCAATGATGACCGCTCAATTGATCAGTTCTATTCCATAGGTAGCGCCATAGGTCGTCAGTTTTGGGATTCGGAAATTACGTCACTATCGGCAGAGACCGGTTTGCGGTGGATCAGTGAAGACCTGAAAGATCAAACCTCCGATCGGCGACTCACCTGGAGTTGGGCGGCAGACTATCGGCGTATGCTGGGCAATAATATGGAGATTTTTCACCGCCATGGACTGCTAATAGCGCTGACAGATATGAGTGATTCTGAACTCAACGCCGACATTGGCTTAAAGGTACCGGTGGTGGCTAATTTGTTTACCGAGCTCAAGCTGGAATGGACCTACGACAATCAACCGGCGCTGGGAACTCGCTCCTCTGATAGCCAGTTAACTGTCGGCGTTAATTACAGCTGGTAACCGACATTTAAACGCTAGCGCCTAGCAACAGAAGGCCGATTCCTAGCCCATCAATTGAATTGGCGGTTCCTGCAGCGCCGCAAATTGCTCGCGCAACTGCAGAATATGCTCACTCCAGTAACGCGGGGTATTAAACCAAGTGAAGGCCCGGGGGAAAGCCGGGTCTGACCAGCGCCTTGCGATCCAGGCGCTGTGATGCATGATGCGCAATGTGCGCATCACTTCAATCAGCTTTAGCTCACGCACATCAAAGTCATAGAACTCACTGTAGCCCTCGACCAACTCCGCCATTTGCAAAGTTTGCTCCTGACGATCGCCGGACAACAACATCCACAAATCCTGAATCGCGGGGGCCATACGCGTATCGTCAAAGTCGACAAAATGGGGGTTGTCATCACGCCAGAGAATATTGCCAGAGTGGCAGTCGCCGTGAACACGGATATGATTAATCTCGCCGTAATCATCCAGAATCGCCTCGACTTTTTTCATAATATCCAAGGCCAGCGAATCATAGGCGGGACGCAGTTCCTTGGGCATAAACTGCTCACTGATTAATTTATAGGAGTCCCAGCCAAAGGATTTGCTGTCTAATTTGGGCCGATATTTGAACGGCCGCATGGCACCAATGCCGTGTATCCGCCCCATCAGACGTCCGAGAATAAATAAATTGTCGAGGTTATCCAGCTCAGGTGCGCGACCGCCTTTACGCTGAAAAAGTGCAAAGCTAAATCCGCCAAACTCGCTCAAGCTGTTGCCCTCAGCGTCACGCCAGGGCGGCACAACAGGCAGTTCCTGGTCCACCAACTGAAAGCAAAATTCGTGTTCTTCAAGAATCTGCTCACGACGCCAGCGATCAGGGCGATAGAATTTGGCGATCATCGGCGTCTCATCTTCGATGCCCACTTGATAGACACGATTTTCATAGCTATTCAGCGCCAGCAGACGTCCGTCACTGACAAAACCCGCGCTCTCAACAGCGTCGATCAACAGATCGGGGCTAAGACTATCAAAGGGGTGGCTTTTCGATTCCGACATTGGGGCAACCATTAACTAAGTTGCGCGGAGTTTACACTGATGAGCTCAGTCCGGAGAGACTTTTGAACGCAGAGACTTCTGCTTGCCGTGCAGAGTCTTTTTATCCATGCGCCGACGCTGAGAACCTTTGGTCGGCTTAGTAGGCCGGCGGACCTTTGGCGTATAGCTCACTTCAACCAACAACTGTACTAAACGGTCTAATGCTTCTTGACGATTTTTTTCCTGACTGCGCGTAGTTTGCGCCTTGATCACAAGCACGCCGTCTTTCGAAATGCGCTGATCGCGAAGCTTTAACAGTCGCTGCTTAAATAACGCCGGCAACGATGACTGCTTTATATCAAAACGCAGATGAATAGCCGAGGAGACCTTATTGACGTTTTGCCCGCCAGGCCCCTGCGAGCGCACCGCCGACAGCTCAATTTCGCTATCGGGAATCGATATGCCAGCAGTGATAGTCAACATAGTTAGGCTGTGGCCTCAATAAATTCAAAACGGGCAACAGTTTTGCCCTCAATCTCAAGTGTTTCCATAAACATCGCTAGCGGACGAACCCAGAGACTATGGTCACCATAGAGCGTTTTGTAGACCGCCATCATCTCCTCTGTCTCGCTGTGTTGGGCAACGCCCATAACCTCGTACAGATTACCTTTATAGTGCTTGTAAATTCCTGGTGCCAATTTCATATTAATGTCTTTCTATTATAGTAGTGGAGAGGTCAATTTTATTCGATAAACTCAACTGCAGCTCATCGCCCAGTGCCAAAGGTCCAACCCCGGCGGGGGTGCCCGTAAGTACAATATCACCCGGTTGCAGAGTGAAAAACTGACTTATATAGGCCAGCAGAGGCAACACTGGTGTGAGCATATCGGAACTATTGCCATCCTGCTTTAACTCACCATTTTGACGCAACTGAATCTGCTGATTCTGCAATTCTAAAACCGGCACTTTAATAAAGGTAGATGTGGGACAGGCGCCATCAAATGACTTGGCTTTTTCCCAAGGCAGACTTTTCTGTTTCAGCTCAGACTGTAAATCACGCAGGGTTAAATCAAGCGCAATGCCAATGCCGACAATGGCTTCGGCTGCCTGCTGTTCAGTACAGTTGGTTAGACGCTGGCCAATTAAAAGGGCCATCTCGGTTTCAAAGTGACAGGCGCCCCAGGCGGTGGGAATTGCCACAGGTCCTTCTAGGCTAGTCAGAGCTGTGCTCGGTTTAATAAACAGCACCGGTTCTGAGGGAACGAGATTATTGAGTTCTTTTGCATGTTCGGCATAGTTTCTGCCGACACAGACAACCTTGCCCAGAGGCAATGACGCGGACACGCCATCGACTATATGAATGTAATCTGACATTGAGTTTCCTTTAAAAAAATAGGAGGGCAAAATAAGAGGCCGAGATAAGAAGCCAGGATAAGAGTGCGGGCAAACATTAGAAGCCAATCAGAAGATAATTGGCCTGTTGTCATTAAGCAGCAGCGCACCTTTAACCACTCGATAAATCGCCCACAGTGTGAGAATCCCCCAGACTAACCATCCCAGCAGTAACAACCAAGATATTAGACCCACAACCCACCATAGCAAGCCATACCAAAAGGTATTCAGCTGCCAGCGAAAATGGGTTTCCAGCCAAGTACCCTGAACGCTGTCACGCTTGATATAGTTGACCATCATCGCCGCAATCCAGGTTAATCCGCCCGTAATAAAACCAAAGCCCTGCAAAATATAGACGAGGAACGCGAGATTTTTACGCTCTGCTAACAAGGGGTAGAGAAACTCCGAGTCGGTAACATCGTCATTGGTGATCATGGGATTTACTCTTTTCGCTCAGAGGGCTTACGTTGGAAGCCCTTAACTAGGTGGCTTAGTCAAACAACTTGCCTGGATTCATAATATGGTTTGGGTCGAAAGCTCGCTTAATACTACGCATCATATCCATTTCGACTGCGGATCGGGAGTAGTGAAGATAATCTTTCTTTAGCAGCCCGACTCCGTGTTCGGCGGAAACGCTGCCTTCGTACTTTGCCAATAGCTGTCCAATCTCATCACTGACATTAACACATTTACTGTGGAACTGATCCACTGAAAAAGCCTCTGGTTTAAGGATGTTAAGGTGCAAATTGCCATCACCTATATGTCCGTACCAAATAACCTCAAAATCCGGATACTGCTCCATTACCAGCTGATCAACGTCTTCCAGAAAATCTGCCATGCGCGAGATGCGCACAGAGATATCATTTTTATAGGGCTGCCATTGCCAGAGTGTCTCGGAAATATCCTCGCGCAACTTCCACAGATTTTTCGCTTGAGACTGACTTTGACTGATCACCCCATCTACCACCCAGCCTAAATCCACACAGTGTTCAAACAGCGCCATCGCCTTATCCAAAATACCTGGACTGCTGTGCTCGAACTCGAGCAGTGCATAAAAAGCCGTCTCTGTCTTAAACGGCACGGTGTGACCGCGGTGGGAAACAACCTTGTCGAGCGCCTGCTGAGAGAAAAACTCAAAGGCACTGAGGTCCAGATCACGGCTAAAGCAGGTCAACACATCAACAATCTCCGCAAAATTCTCAACCCCCAGCACCATCACTGATGATTCCAGCGGCGCTTGCGCCAGCTGAATAGTCGCTTCACAGATCAGTCCAAGGGTTCCTTCAGAGCCAATAAATAGATGACGCAGATCGTAACCCGTATTATTTTTCGCCAGACCTTTATTGAGTTCGATAATATCCCCAGCACCGTTTACCACCTTGAGGCCTGCCACCCAGTCGCGTGTCATGCCGTACTTGATCACTTTGATACCGCCGGCGTTGGTGGCTATATTGCCGCCAATCTGACTGGACCCCGAGGCGGCAAAATCTACCGGATAAAATAACCCCTGCTCCTCGGCAAACTGCTGTAACTGCCCAGTGATCATGCCGGCACCTACAGTTACGCTGCGATCCATCGGATTAAAGTCGATAACCTGATTGATTCGATCAAGTGCCACGACCAGCTCGCCATCCTTTGCCACAGCACCTCCACTGAGACCTGTCCTGCCACCCGAGGGCACAATAGCCAAATTGCACTGATTGGCAAGGCGCACAATAGACTGAACCTCTTCCACTGTCCCTGGCAGAACCACCGCACAGGGCGCCGCTTGCCACAACGTTGTGCGATCGACGCCAAAGCGCTGCAAATCATCTGCTTCGAACAGTAAACGCGACTCGCCAACAATGTCGATTAGTTGCTCAATAACCCGCTGGGGTAACATCTTGATTAATCCTCTTGGTCGTTTTAAGCGAAAGATAGGAACAAGCGATAATGGTTTAGCACTTAACTGAGGTCAGAATAATAGCATCGGGTTTTCCATTTAAACTCTTTTAGAGCCCTAAAAGAGTATTTTTTGCCAGAGAAAAGCTGTCTATAAAGTAACCCGACGACGAAAAAAAACCACTAGTCGCACCATTTAGGCTCTTAACCTTGCCCTAAATCATGAAAATTGATTAAAAAATGATCAAAATAGTGGTTTATTTGATTAAACATCGCGCAAATATTAGCCAAATCAAGAAAAACCCAATACACTGCGCGGTCTGAATTGACGGTTGCACACTTTAGTGTCTGTTGAAACAGTAATGCCTTTATACGATGACTGTTGCTTAAAGCAAAATCAGTTCTACTATATAAGGTGTAGGCTAGCCCCGTTACGAGGCTGGATATTTTAATTGCCTTAAACGGTACACAATTTTTTATAAGTGAGGTTAGTTATGTCGGATAGAGTTTCTGGCACTGTAAAGTGGTTCAACGACAGTAAAGGTTTTGGTTTCATCGAGCAAGAAGGCGGCGGTGACGTATTTGTTCACCACAGCGCAATTCAAGCTGATGGCTTCAAATCTCTGAAAGAAGGCCAAGCAGTAACTATGGAAGTTACTCAAGGTCAGAAAGGCGCTCAAGCTGAGAACGTAGTTGCCGACTAATTTCTGATTATGCCTTAAGGTGAATCAGTAAATTATGAAAAACCCGATAAGAAATTATCGGGTTTTTTTATGTCTAGAAGAAAGTACAGGGCAACCGAGACTTACCAGCGTACGGTGCTCGAATCAGCAGACTCAGTTAAGCGCACCTAAGCGAGGAAGCGCAAATTGAGAGCAGGCAAGCGCATGGAGCGAGAAAGCGCAAAAAGAGAGCACGCGAGAGAGCGCAAATAAAAAGCACCAGACAAAAAAAATCCCGCCAACCGGCAGGATTTTTCGACAAGCTCAAGACCAATTACTTAATTTTGGCTTCTTTATAGATCACATGCTTGCGGATAGTGGGATCGTACTTCTTGATCTCCATTTTCTCAGGCATATTGCGCTTGTTTTTATCTGTAGTGTAAAAGTGTCCAGTGCCAGCACTAGATACCAAACGAATCTTTTCTCTCGCTGATTTAGCCATCAGTAGTCTCCTTAGACCTTCTCGCCACGAGCCAGAAGCTCAGACAAAACAGTTTCAATACCTTTCTTGTCAATGATACGCATACCTTTAGTAGATACACGCAGCTTAACAAAGCGTTTTTCAGCTTCAACCCAAAAACGGTGGGAATGAAGGTTTGGCTCAAAGCGACGACGTGTTCTGTTTTTCGCGTGAGATACATTGTTTCCAGCCATTGGGCGCTTGCCTGTGACTTGACATACTCTGGACATTTCTACTGCCTCTGATTGCAATTGTGGTGACCGAATCGTAATCCGCTCATCACGTGAATTCTGGATATCTAACCCTAGTTGCAGGACCCTCCCGCAAAGGGGCGCAATTTATACCAGAAAGGCCTATCTGAATCAAACGAAATTGCTGGATTAGTAGCTATTGAGGGATTTAATTGGCCTAAGCTCATAATTTGCCACGCTGAGCCAAAGAGACGACCTCACCACGACCAATAATCAGATGATCGAGCAAACGGATCTCAACCAAATTGAGCGCCTGTTTTAGACGCCGAGTAATATCAATATCGGCCTGACTGGGCTCAGCCAATCCCGACGGATGATTGTGCGCAACAATCACTGCGGCGGCATTTTTGCGCAGCGCACGAGCGACCACTTCACGCGGATGCACACTGGCCGCATCCACGGTTCCCTGAAACAGCCCATGGGTATCAATCAGCTGGTGCTTACTGTCTAGCAATAGCATCACAAACACTTCTCGCTTGTAGTCACGCATCTGCACCGACAGATAATCGCCGACCTTTTCCGGACTGGTAAACACCGGCTGACCTTCGAGCTGCTCCTGCAAGTAACGGCGGGTCAATTCCACCGACGCCTTAAGCTGCACAAACTTTGCCGTGCCCACGCCTTTAGCTTTGCAAAAGGTAGTGTGGTCAGAGCTGATTAATGCCCCGAGACCGCCAAACTCCTTAATCAGATCTCGCGCTAGATCAATCGCGGTGATTCCCGGCAGTCCGGTGCGCAGAAAAATTGCTAGTAACTCCGCATCAGAAAGTGCCGACGCCCCCGAAGAATTAACTTCTCTCGCGGCCTTTCATTCATCGGCCAGTGGCTTATAGCCATCGTAAGTTCTTATTTTTTTGCTACAGAAATCCTCTTCTTAATGGTATCTTACAGCCTTTTTAAGAGCTGTCCGGACGATTAATGAGTACCCTTTCAAACAAACGAATAATAGTCGGCGTCAGCGGCGGCATTGCTGCTTACAAGAGTGCCGAAGTTGTCAGGCGACTGCAGGATGCCGGCGCAGAGGTCCGTGTGGTGATGACACCAGGTGCCGAAGAATTTATTCGTCCACTGACATTGCAAGCACTCTCAGGTCATCCAGTGCATGCGGACCTACTCGATCCAGAAGCCGAAGCCGGCATGGGCCATATTGAATTAGCGCGCTGGTGCGATCTGGTGTTGATCGCACCAGCGACAGCCGACTTTATTGCCACCATGGTCCACGGCCGCGCCAACAGTTTGTTAAATGCTATCTATCTGGCGACACCGGCAATAGTCGCAGTGGCGCCAGCCATGAATCAAGGCATGTGGTCGCACCCGGCCACCACAGCCAATATGGAACAACTCAGCCAGCGCCAGGTGAAGATTTTTGGCCCCGACAGTGGCATTCAAGCCTGCGGCGATATTGGCCCAGGGCGCATGCAGCAACCTGATATGTTGGTCGAGCAGGTTGCCGCCTGTTTCGCCTCACTGCAGTTGAGTGGCAAAAAGCTCGTGATTACCGCCGGACCCACTCGCGAAGCCATTGATCCGGTGCGCTATATCAGCAACCACAGCTCGGGGAAAATGGGCTATGCCTTAGCTGAGGCTGCCATTGAAGCTGGCGCAGAGGTCACCCTGATCTCAGGGCCAGTGACTCTCGAGCCACCCGAGCGCTGCACACTTATCCCAGTGGTGTCTGCCGCGGATATGCACAAGGCCACCATGAGTGCCTGCGCAGATGCCAATATTTTGATTGCTGCAGCGGCAGTGGCAGATTACCGACCTGTAACGGTGGCCACCCAAAAAATCAAAAAGCATGCGGACGCGGTAACGCTTGAAATGGAAAAAAATATCGATATTGTCAGCGCCGCAGCCAGTGACTATAAGCACCTTTTTGTCGTGGGTTTTGCCGCCGAGACTCAGGATGTTGAGATCTATGCGCGAGGCAAACTAGAGCGCAAAGGTTTAGACGCCATAGTCGCCAACGATGTGTCCCGCAGCGATGTCGGTTTTAACAGTGATAATAATGAAGCTTGGTGGATCAGCGCAGACACCAGCAAGACCTTTAGTATAAGGAGCAAAACGCAACTGGCTCGCGACATTGTCGCCGCTATAACTGAGCAGCTCGGTTAGCGAGAGCCTCGCCAACACAGCAAGCCCGTTGCCACTTAACATGGATCTAGTAAAAGAAAGACAGCATATTCGCTCGGCCGATATTCCGGAGCTGGTGTTTCGCGACTATGATATTCGCGGCCTAGCCGACAGCGAAATAAACACTCACTTCGCGAGACGCCTTGGCCAAGCCTTAGGCGCCTTGATAGGCGAAACCGCTGAACATTCGGTCTATGTAGGTCGCGATGCGCGCCTAAGCTCAACAGGTTTGGCTGCGGCACTTAAAGAAGGTCTAATGGCATGCGGCTGCAATGTTATCGACCTCGGCGAAATCACTACACCAGCACTGAATTTTGCCGTGCATCATGGAGGCAAAAGCGGCAACGGCATTATGGTCACCGCAAGCCATAATCCAGCAACCTATAATGGCTTCAAAATCATTCTTCAGCATCAGGTTATCTCTGGAGAGATGCTGCAGCAATTGATCCCCGCAATGCGCGACGGAAAGCCCCATTCCAACCAGCAAGCTAGGAGCACGGGAAGTCTGGTCGAAACCGACATAGTCAGTCAGTATGTAGATCATATTGTAAATATCAGCAATCTAAGCAGAACCTTTAAGCTGGTTATCGATGGCGCCAATAGCGTACCGGGGCCCATTGCAACGCAACTATTTGACCGCCTCGGCTGTCTTGCCTTCCCACTCTATTGCGACATAGACGGCTCATTCCCAAATCACTCGCCGAACCCAGCAGATGAAAAAAATCTTGTGGATCTACAGCGTCATGTGACCGAGCAGCAAGCGGAATTGGGTCTGGCATTTGATGGCGATGGCGATCGTGTGGTGGTTATCACTGGCCGCGGCAGAATAGTCTGGCCCGACCAGCTAATGATGATCTTTGCTCGAGATGTACTGGCCCAGCATTCTGGCGCAGATATCGTCTTCGACGTAAAAAGCAGCAGTCGTCTGGCGGATATTATTCGCCACCACGGCGGCAATCCGGTGATGTGCAAGACCGGCCATGCCCATGTAAGAAAGCAGGTGCACGACAATAATTCGCCTCTGGGTGGAGAGTTTAGCGGCCATATTTTCTTTAATGATCGCTGGCGAGGCTTTGATGACGGACTCTACGCAGCAGTGCGCTTGCTGGAGATTCTTTGTGAGCGGCAACAAACCCTAGATCAGGTTATCGACGAACTGGAGACGAGCGTTTCCACCGCCGAGATTTTGCTGCCAGTAAGAGAAGATGAAAAATTTGAGCTGATGAGAACCCTCTCGACCGGCTGTCAATTCCCTCAAGCCCATATCATCTGTCTCGATGGATTACGTGTAGAATACCCCACTGCTTGGGGGCTTATTAGAGCGTCAAATACCTCAGCAAACCTGACCCTTAGATTTGAAGCCGACGACGAACAGGCCATGGCCGAGGTCAAGACGACCTTTCGCAGAGAACTGTCGCCCTTTATCAACAACATAAAAGATTATATTTAATATGTCATTAAGTCGCACAGAAGCAAAGACAACAGCAGAAGTGATCGCTCGCACACTTCCCTATATCCAACGCTTTTCGGGTAAGACCGTGGTCGTTAAATACGGCGGCAACGCCATGGGTGATGACAAGCTACAGTTGAGCTTTGCCCGAGATATAGTGCTGATGAAAGCAGTGGGTATCAATCCGGTGGTGGTCCACGGCGGCGGCCCACAGATCGGCGAACTGCTCGAGCGCCTGTCAATCGAATCAAAATTTATTGATGGTATGCGAGTTACCGACAGCAAGACGATGGATGTTGTCGAGATGGTTCTAGGTGCCACCGTTAATAAAGAAATCGTCAATATGATCAGTGCCGCAGGTGGCAGAGCCTTTGGTGTCACCGGTAAAGATGGTCAGCTGATTAAGGCCAAAAAGCTGGTGGTCTCACACAAAACTCCCGATATGTCTGCGCCAGAAATTATCGATATAGGACAGGTGGGCGAAGTCGCCTCAATTGATACCAGCGTAATCAATATGCTGGTCGATGGCGGATATATTCCCGTAATAGCCCCCATCGGTGTTGGCCAAGACGGCTCCTCTTACAATATCAATGCTGACCTAGTAGCCGGTAAAATGGCCGAAGTGCTCGGCGCTGAAAAACTTATCTTGCTGACCAATGTCGCCGGCCTAAAAGACAAGAGCGGCGAAATTCTCACTGGACTGACCACCAATCGCGTCAATGACCTTATTGCCGACGAAACTATTTATGGCGGCATGTTGCCAAAAATTCGCTGCGCTCTAGACGCAGTTAAAGCCGGCGTAAATAGCGCTCATATTATCGACGGTCGAGTGGAACATGCCGTTATGCTAGAAATCTTTACCGACGAAGGCGTCGGCACCCTAATAACAAACTGTGACAACAGTGAAGAGGAAAGCGCCTAATGGCTAAAAAACCCGGTACCCGCGCCCAAGAAATTCTTCAGGCTCTAGCCCGCATGCTTGAACATTCAGGTGGCGGACGTATTACAACAGCGGCACTGGCTGCCGAAGTGGGCGTTTCTGAAGCGGCTCTTTACAGGCACTTCCCCAGTAAAACCCGAATGTATGAAGGGCTGATCGACTTTATTGATGAAACTATTTTTGCCAGAGTACGTGGCATTGTTAACGACGAGCCAGACCCAATCAATCAGTGCTACCGCATTCTAAGCTTGGTGCTGGCGTTCTCAGAAAAGAATCCGGGTATCACGCGAATCCTTAATGGCGATGCACTCACTGGCGAGACTGAGCGCCTACATGATCGCGTGGCACAGTTTTTCGACCGTTTGGAATCACAGCTTAAACAGATACTCCGTGAAGCGGAAATTCGCAATGGGCTAAAACTGCAGGTGCCAGTGGCCACTGCAGCTAATTTGATGCTGTGCAGTGCCGACGGAAAAATCAGTCAATTTGTGCGCAGTCAGTTTAAGACACCACCCACTCAGAACTGGCAGGAACAGTGGCAGCTATTAACTGCTGCCATGTTTGAGTAATTTTTATAGACAGGCTGTTAGATTTAGTAATTCTTGTGCGACGCGGTTATTGCCACGCGTCGCATTGCGCTCTAAAGTCTTTACTACTATCGCCAAACACTAATCGTTAAAGGCATTAACGATTGCCCGACCAAGGAATGAGTTTGCCATCCATTGATGGCAACCCCTATTACCATTCCGTTTTTCTCGTTGCGTTCGCCGTACCTTTCTTAGGTCACTTTTTCTGCTTGCACAAGTGGTATATGCCAATTTTAAACCTGCGACCTTTGAGCTCTTTGAGCAAGCCGTTTACGAATAACCGTCATGCGTTTTTCATTCAGGGGCATCAGTGCAATAAAGATCATCGCCAAGCCGACAAAGAGTGCGGGGATCCAAGATACACCGATATGTAAGCCGGTGAGGGCCATGTCGGTTTGTTCGTTTGCGTTGACTTCGAAACCGAACCAACCTGCAATGGCGATACCTAAAGCGCCACCGATGGCGACTTGCATTTTTGCTAGCAACGCATAAATTGAAAAATAGGTAGCATTACGCTCAACATTATCTTTTAAACGACCATAATCGATGGTGTCGCAGAGTAGCGGACCGGCTAGGACGCCTAAACTGCCCATGGCAAACATCACTAGCATATTCACTACAAATAATGCGTTAAAACCTGTACCGGCAGGGCTTAGTAAACGCGTGCAGAGAAATACCACCAGTACTAACAACATCGCTAACAACCAGGTCTGACGTTTACCCATCAATTGTTTTTTTAGAGATGATTTTTATCGGCGACCTTAGAACATCAATCTACTGTGCTCAATGCCCTAAGTGCTAGCTAGACGCCATACTGCTCTCTGTACCCTTCAATAGCTGCGATCAAAGCATCATTCTCAGATTTGCCTTTCAGGTAGTCAGTGATATCACCAATATCAACAATGCCCACCACTGGGATGGAGAAATCTCGCTCCACTTCCTGAATTGCTGACAGCTCAGATTTACCCTTTTCTTTGCGATCCAAACCAATCACGACACCAGCTGCTGTGGCACCGGCACTCTCGACAATTTGCATCACTTCGCGAATCGCGGTGCCTGCGGTGATTACATCATCAATAATCAACACCCGACCTTCAAGTGGTGCGCCGACCATGGTGCCACCTTCACCATGATTCTTTGCCTCTTTGCGGTTAAAGCAGTAAGGCACATCGCGATCATAGTGGTCGGCGAGGGCGATTGAGGTGGCTGCTGCCAGCGTAATACCTTTATAGGCTGGACCGAATAGCACATCGAATTCAATCCCCGACTCGATAATGGCCGCGGCATAGCTGCGTCCCAATTCGGCCAGGGCGCGGCCTGTGTAAAATTGGCCGGCATTAAAAAAGTACGGCGAGACACGGCCGGACTTGAGGGTGAATTCGCCAAACTTGAGTGCGCCACTGCGCAGACCGTTGTCGATAAACAGAGTTTTGTAATTTTGTTCAGTTGTCATAATATTTTTCACTGCGGTTATTTTTAGTCGTCTAGCGTTATTGAGCTAGGGCCATCTTCTGCACCCGCACCAAATCGGCGATGCCCTGTTTGGCCAGCCCTAACATGGCACTCAACTCTTCTTCACTAAAGGGTGCTGCCTCGGCAGTTCCCTGAACTTCAATAAAGCCGCCTTCGCTGTTCATCACGACATTCATATCAGTTTCGGCTTTGGAGTCTTCGGGGTAATCCAAATCCAGTACTGGCGTACCCTTGTAGATACCCACAGAGACTGAGGCAATCATGCACAACAAAGGATCATCGAGAATCGCTTTTTTGCGTTGCAGATGACGGATTGCATCGACCATGGCAACACAGGCGCCCGTAATAGAAGCAGTGCGTGTGCCGCCATCGGCTTGAATAACGTCACAGTCGATATTGATGGTGTGCTCGCCAAGTTTTTTCATATCAACCGCGGCTCTGAGGGAGCGGCCAATCAAACGCTGAATTTCCTGGGTGCGTCCGCCTTGCTTACCACGGGCCGCTTCGCGATCCATTCTTGAACCAGTCGAGCGGGGTAACATGCCGTATTCCGCGGTTACCCAGCCTTCGCCTTTGCCACGCAAAAATCTTGGTACTCCCGGGGTCACACTGGCGGTGCAGATGACTTTGGTTTTGCCAAATTCAATCAGCACAGAGCCCTCTGCATGGCAGGTGAAATCGCGGGTTATTTTTACTGGTCGGAGTTGCTCGGGGCGTCGGCCACTGGGTCGAGTCATAGTTTTTCCCTAGTTTGAATACTGGTGAAATAAAAGTGGCGCAAATTGTAGCAAATCTACCAACCAGTTGACCGCCTTTGTTACCATGGCGCATCGTAATTTTTCTACTGGAGATACCATGGCCCGGAGTATGACCGCATTTGCCCGCTGCAGCACAGAGTTCAGCTGGGGTTCAGTTACCTGTGAACTGCGCTCAGTGAATCATCGCTTTCTTGAAATGGGATTTCGTCTGCCTGACAGCCTGCGGCCCATAGAGATGCCGCTGCGAGAAATCGCCCGCAAGAAGCTGAGCCGCGGCAAGGTCGACTGCTCTCTGCAGCTGGCGTTTAATAATGCCGACGCCAGCCTCGAAGCTGATCTGGACTTGGCCAAGCGCATGATTGCTATGGCCGAGACCATCGGCGCTGAAATGCAGTCGCCAGCACCTATTTCTCCGCTGGAAATTATGCGCTGGCCCGGCATTCTTCAGGAGCAAACGGTGGAGGCGGAAGCCTTGCATAAGGCTGCCACCGAAACCTACAAAGCTACCGTTGATCAGCTACTCGAAGGGCGCAAGCGTGAGGGCGACAAGCTGGCGGAGATGATTGAGCAGCGACTGGTGGGCATTGAGCAGCAGTTGGTTATTGTGCGAGATCACCTGCCTTCCATCCTCAGTGATCAGCGCAAGCGTCTTGAACAAAAGCTCAGCGACCTCAAGGAGCAGTTTGACGCAGATCGTCTTGAACAAGAGATGGTGATTATCGCCAACCGCACCGATGTGGACGAGGAGCTAGATCGCCTAGAAGCCCATATCAGCGAGATACGCCGAGTATTAAGCGGCAAAGATTCCATCGGTCGACGTCTGGATTTTTTGATGCAAGAACTCAATCGCGAGGCCAACACGCTGGGCTCCAAATCCATCGCCGGCGTCACCACTCAGGCTTCGGTGGAGTTGAAGGTACTTATCGAGCAGATGCGTGAGCAGATTCAAAATATTGAGTAACCGGCACTCAGCTGCCATTTCTAGGGGTCCGGCAGCAACGTGTGTGTCTGTTGCCCTGTTTTTTTGGCTGGCGCTTTGTAGCAGCCAGGGCCTGGCTTTCGGTGCCGATGGTCACCGTATTATTGTCAGCATTGCAGAAAAGCATCTGAGTAAGAAAACCGCTGCTGAGCTGACTCAGATTAGTGGCGGCACAGCGCTGACCGAGCTGGCACTCTGGCCTGATCAGATTCGCGGCCAGCAAAAATGGTCGCATACCAAGTCTTGGCACTATATCAACATCAAAGACCATGAGCGCTTTTCCGGTCTTCGCCGCAGCCCTAAGGGCGATGTGCTCAGTGCACTGAAAGAATCCTATAAACAGCTCAAAGATCCCAAAACCGAAAGCCAGCAACGCCGGGAAGCACTGGCATTTTTTCTGCATTTGACGGGCGATATCCATCAACCACTGCATGTTGGCCGCTATAGCGATCTCGGCGGCAACCGAGTATCGATTAAGTGGTTAGGCAGCAATAAACGCCGCAATCTGCACTGGGTCTGGGACACCGGCCTAATTAAAGACGAGCAATTAGGCGTCGATCAGTACAGCGCTCTAATAAATAAAACTACCGCGCAGCAACGGCACAACTGGCAGTCGGATAGCTTTTTAGACTGGGCTATGGAATCGAAAGTATTGCGCGCACAGGTCTATGAGTTTGGCCAGCCGGAGAAAAAGGGCCCAGTCACCATTGATCAACAGTATATTAATCGTACTAAACCACTGCTTAAGAAGCGGCTGCTGATGGCTGGTGTTCGCCTCGCGGGTTGCTTGAATCGACTCTTCGATAGCACATATTTCACCCCCATAACGACAGATAAAAATGTCTGCGAAACAGGCGGGCATCTGGAATAATTTTCTCGCTGCTGTAAACTCCTTAACATCTGACAGATCTCTTAGGCAACGGAACCGAATCGCATATGGCCACAGGTATTCTCTTTATTATCTCCGCCCCTTCCGGTGCCGGTAAAACTAGCTTGGTAGCAGCACTGCTCAAGAATATGAGCAATATCAAAGCGTCGATTTCTCACACCACCAGAGCCTGTCGTCCCGGTGAAGTGGATGCGGTGAACTACCACTTTACCTCGCGAGAACGCTTTGCTGAGATGATTGGGCAAGATGCCTTTTTGGAGCATGCCGAGGTATTTGGTAATTTTTATGGCACCTCGCAGCAGTGGGTCGCCGACACCTTGGCCAGTGGCGAAGATGTAATTCTCGAAATCGATTGGCAGGGTGCCGCTCAGGTGCGCAAACTGTTCCCCGACAGCACCAGCATCTTTATTCTGCCGCCCTCTAAACAAGCCCTTCGCGAGCGATTGCATAAGCGCGCCCAGGATGATGCAGAGGTGATCGAGAAACGTATTGCCGCAGCTACTGAAGAGATGAGCCACTATGTCGAGGCTGACTTTATGGTGGTCAATGACGACTTTGATACGGCTTTGCATCAGATGATGTCGATTGTCAGTGCGCAACACTGTCGCCTGCCGGTTTCTGGTCAGGAAGATTTAGTCTCCGACCTTTTAGGTTAAAGCTGCCCACAGCGAAATGTCATGGCACCGCTCAAGAAAAAGTTATTCTCCCGAGTTTATTGTCGTAGCGCCCCGCTTTAGGTAAACTGGGCGACTCGGCAGCATTGGGCTGCGATAAAGATCAAATTATTTACCCCGGCGGAATAAAAATGGCTCGCATTACTGTAGAAGATTGTTTGGATCATGTTGATAATCGTTTTGAACTGGTCATGGTTGGCTCCAAACGTGCACGTCAAATTGCCACTGGCGGACGTCCTGCCCTGGTTCCTGAAGAGAATGATAAGCCAACCGTTATTGCGCTGCGCGAAATCGAATCCGGTCTAGTTACCGCTGATATTCTCACTGAGAAGCCTCAAGACTACGAAATTGTCGATGCAACCGAAGAACCAGAACTGGATGATGATGCGGCAGTTATGGCGGCTATTGAAGCGGCACTGGCTCCTGAAGGCGCTGCGACTGCAGAAGAAGCTGTGGAGCCTGACTTGGCTGCCGCACTCGAAGCTGCTATGGCAGCTGAAGCACCTGCTTCGGCTGACGCACCAGAGGCTCCGGCGGCACCAGAAGAACCTGCTGCCTAAATAGAGCACAAGCCTAATCAGGGAGAGAGTCACTTGGCACTGCGATTACTGCTAGACAAACTCTCTTACTACCTCGAAGTTAAAGAAGTCCGCCGTGTCGAGCGGGCTTATGTCTTTGCTGAAAAATGCCACGAGGGGCAGCTGCGCCAAAGCGGCGACCCCTATATTACGCACCCCCTCGCTGTAGCTCACATTCTCGCTGATATGCATATGGATCATGAAAGCCTTATGGCGGCCATGCTCCACGATGTGATTGAAGATACCGGTGTAACTAAAGGTCAGATCAGCCGGCGTTTTGGCCGTCCGGTCGCTGACTTAGTCGACGGTGTCAGTAAGCTAACCGGTATCGAGTTCCAGTCCAAAGCCGAACAGCAAGCCGAAAGCTTTCAAAAAATGACCTTAGCCATGTCTCGAGATATTCGTGTGGTCTTGGTTAAACTCGCTGACCGTCTACACAATATGCGCACCCTCGGTGTGCTGTCTCCAGCTAAGCGACGCCGGATTGCTCGAGAGACTCTCGATATATACGCCCCCATCGCCCAGCGCCTCGGCATCAATGATATTCGTCTCGAACTGGAAAATCTTGGCTTTGCCGCCATGTATCCACTGCGGCACCGGCGTCTGCGCGAAGCCATGAAAGCAGCGAAAAAGAATCGCAAAGAAGTGGTCGGTGAAATTCATCAGTCCATGGAAGTGCGTCTCGAGCAAGAGCAGGTCGAAGCCACAGTCAAAAGTCGTGAGAAGCATCTCTGGAGCATCTATCGCAAGATGCGCGAGAAAAAACGCTCGTTTCGCGACATTATGGATGTCTTTGCCTTTCGCCTGATTGTCACCAGTGTTGACGACTGCTATCGCACGCTCGGCATGATGCACAATATGTTCAAGCCGGTACCCGGCGAGTTCAAAGACTATATTGCGATCCCTAAGGCCAATGGTTACCAGTCACTGCATACGGTGCTGGTGGGTATGCATGGCGTGGTGATCGAAGTACAGATTCGCACGGTCGAAATGGAAGCTATGGCCAGTTACGGCATCGCTGCTCACTGGGAGTATAAGGCCGGCCGCAACTCCGCCGATGTCAATCAGCGACGCGCGGCGCGCTGGATTCAAGGGCTGCTAGAGATGCAGCAGCAAGCCGGCGACTCACTGGAATTTCTTGAGCATGTAAAAGCCGACCTGTTCCCCGATGAAGTCTATATTTTTTCGCCTAATGGTAAAATTATCGAACTACCCAGTGGCGCCACACCGATCGATTTTGCCTATTCCGTTCACACTGGGTTAGGTAATAGCTGTATTGCCTGTCGTGTCGACGGCCAGCTAACGCCGCTATCGGAGCAATTGGAAAGTGGACAGCGCGTTGAAATTATTAGCGCCGACGAAGCTCAGCCCAATCCCAACTGGCTAAACTTCGTTGTCACTGCAAAAGCCCGTAGTGCCATTCGCCATTATCTTAAGAATCAGCAGCATGATGAATCTGTAGAGCTCGGCAAACGCCTGCTCGACCAAGCCCTGAGCCGTCTCGGCACGCATTACAAGGAATTGAAAAAGTCGCAGATCAAACGGCTCTTAAAAGATACTGGCGCATCGACATTTGAATATATTCTGCAACAGATTGGTCTCGGCAACCGGGTACCCTTTGCGGTAGCCAATGTGCTGGTACCGGCGAGTAAACGCAAACCGGTCGAGGAGAATAAAAGGTCGACTCTGCCGATCATGATCGATGCCTCAGATGGACTGCTATTACAGTATGCGCGCTGTTGTCACCCGATTCCCGGCGACCCTATTCTTGGTCATATCTCTCCGGGTAAAGGGCTGGTCATTCACCTCGAGAGCTGTCGCAATCTGCTCGAGATTCGCAATAATCCAGAGAAGTGTATGGCGCTGAGCTGGTCGAGCAAGCCGCGCGGAGAGTTCCCGGTTGAGCTAAAAGTTGAGATCACACCAGAGCGTGGCTTTATTGCCGCACTGGCCTCTCGCATGACCGACGCCGACGCCACCATCGAACAGATCAGCGTCGATGAAAAAGATCCCTTTACCAGCATAGTAGACGTGGTGCTGACCGTTCGCGACCGCATCCATCTGGCCGACATTTTGAGACGCGCTCGGGGACTAAAACAGGTTCGCCGCATTTACAGAGTTAAAAACTGACAGCTACTCATAGAGCTATCTAGATAACCTTCGGAGACGATCGTGACCAATAAAGCCGTAATTCACACAGACAAAGCACCCGCCGCTATAGGCACCTATTCCCAAGCCGTAAAGGTCAATAACACGGTGTACCTATCCGGGCAGATTCCTCTGATCCCTGACACCATGGAATTAATCGAAGGCGATATCAGCGTGCAAATCCGCCAGGTGTTCGACAATCTAAGTGAAGTCTGCGCCGCCTCCGGTGGTGATCTTAGCAATATTGTTAAGCTCAATATCTTCCTTACGGATCTAAGCAACTTCGCTGTGGTCAATCAGGTAATGGGCGAGTATTTCCAGCAGCCCTATCCGGCCCGAGCCGCCATTGGGGTCAACGAATTACCCAAAGGTGCTCAGGTTGAGATGGATGGTATTCTGGTTATTTAACTTCCTGTCTGCAGCATTTGTTGGTCTAGGGTAGGGGCACCCTAGACCAACAAACCCAAAGCTAGACTGTAAATGCCACAGGGATAACGGATAGCGCGAGCAGAACAGCCATCGTGATATTAAAATAATGGATGCGGTTACCCTTGCTAAGAGATTGCTGCAATCCCTGGCCTAACTTTAGCCAGATCGCCATACACAAAAAACCCATAACAAAATAGATCAAAGTGATCGTCACTCCACTCTGCGTAACATTCTCTGGGGTTGTAAACGCCGCTAGCGCGCCAACAGCAATTACCCAAGCCTTCGGGTTTAGCCATTGAAATGCAGCAGCTTGGACAAATGTTAGGGGTTGTCGGACGTTTTTCGAGGCACTTGAGTTGCCAGCATTCGCTGTTTTCCATGCCAGATAAAGTAAATACGCAATACCTGACACCTTGATATAAATAAAGATGCCTGGGTACTGTTCAAATAAAGCCCCTAGCCCAAAACCTACCACTGTCACCATAATTGGAAAGCCAATACAGATACCAAGATAGTGGGGCATGGATTTCCGTATTCCATGATTTAATCCCGATGCCAGCAGCATTATATTGTTGGGGCCGGGAGTGATTCCCGCAACAAATGTAAAGGTGATGAGTGATAGGTAATAGTCCATTTTCCTTGCCTTTCCTTGCCGTTTTACCCTGCCGTCCTTTTTAAAAAAGCTTAATTAAGACTTAACTACAGAGATCGCTCCGCGATCAATAAACTATAGCCCTCTTTATAACTGGGGTACAAAAATTCATAGCCACTGTCTAACAGCCGCTGATTGCTGCAGCGGCGAATGGCTTTTTGCTCAACAATCTCATCTTCTAGCTCGACCTCTAATTGCTGCGCCAGCCAAATTCGTAAATCATGCTGTGTAACCGGCGCGCAGTCAGTCGCTATATAGAGGCTCTCTAATTCTTTGCCCGCATCAAAGGCACGAACCAAGTGTGCCAATACACCGGCACAGTCCTCACTGTAAATACGATTGCTCCACTGCTGGGGCTGCGCCGGACGCCCTTTGCCAGCGATGATCTGGTCGAGCATGCGGGTGCGTCCCGGACCATAGATACCGGAAAATCTAACGATGACTGTGGGGCAAGGTAAGTCGGTGATCTGCTGCTCCGCTTCGAGCAATAACTTTCCGGAAAAACTGAGCGCCGTGGTCGGCGACTGCTCATCTACCCAGTCGCCATCGCAATTACCATAGACGCTGGTACTGGAGACCCAGATCACTAATTTGGGAACCGATGTGGCCAAAGCCATTGCACTGGCCAGTGTTTTAGCGCTATCCACATAGGCCCGCTGATAGGCCTCGGGGTTAAAGCCATCTGGGGTTAAGGTAGCGACAACTACATCAAAATCCTGATCTAAAACCTCCACCAAACGATCTAGATCGGCCATGCTGCCGGCTAGGGGAGAGATATAATCCGGCAGGGTCTTTGGATTGCGCTTTAAACCGGAACAGTCAAAATCACTGGCCAAGCGCGCTGCGCTGCGAGTGCCGATATCACCACAGCCGGCAAATAATATTTTCAAACTATATTTCCTATAAGATGTGTTTTGGCTATCATCAGTTTCAATTCAAGAGCGGCTAGGTTGAAGCCTCAAACTGCGGCAGCTGCAACGCTTGGGCAATGCCACCAAATACGCTAAAGTCATTCAATCGACGCTCAGTATAGCGGTTGTAAAACGCTAAGGTGAATTGAGTATTAGCCTTTTCCAGCACTCTGATGTTGACAGCAACCTTGCCGGTATTACACTCCGTTAATGACTTCCCTTCCTCTACATAGTATCGGCGTCGAAAAGCTTCGCGGAGTCGGTCCACTGCTGTCGGCCAAACTGCAAAAGCTCGGACTCTATACGATTCAAGATCTGCTTTTTCACCTGCCACTGCGCTATATAGACCGCACTAAAATTAAGGCCATCGGCGGCGTACAACCGCTCACAGAAGTCGTGATTGAGGGCGAGGTCCGCGGCAGCGATGTGGTCTTTGGCCGCCGTCGCAGTCTGGTCTGTCGTGTACAGGATCACAGTGGTCTGATCACACTGCGTTTTTTCCACTTTAATCAGGCGCAGCAGCAGGGTCTGCAACCCGGTACCAAACTGCGCTGCTTTGGCGAGGTGCGCAGAGGTAAATCTGGGCTGGAGATGTATCACCCAGAATATCAACTTTTGAATCAGAGTCAGCCTCCGGCCTTGGCCGAGACCCTGACACCTATTTACCCAGCCACCGAGGGCGTCACTCAACAGCGTATTCGCGATCTCTGTGGGCAGGCGTTAAAACTGCTCGAGCAGCAGGGTATTGAAGACTGGATGCCTGCGGCTCTCAATAATGGCAGCTCAAATTACTCTTTGGTCGACGCCCTGCATCTGCTGCACAATCCGCCGCCGGGCACAGCGCTAAATCTACTCGCCGAGGGCGAGCATCCTGCACAACAGCGCCTAGCCAGCGAAGAGTTAGTTGCCCATCATCTAAGCCTGCTGCGGCTGCGACAAAAAATTCAGCACCAGGCGGCACCGTCACTGCTGCCAAACCAGTCCGCCACCGAGCGCTTTTTGGCCCAACTACCTTTCACCCTCACTGGTGCTCAGCAGCGTGTTACCAATGAAATTAGTGCCGATATCAGTCAACCTATCCCCATGCTACGGTTGATTCAGGGAGATGTGGGCTCAGGTAAAACCGTGGTCGCGGCACTGGGTGCAGTGCAGGCCGTGGCCAATGGTATGCAAGCGGCACTGATGGCTCCCACCGAGATTCTCGCCGAGCAGCACAGAGTCAACTTTGAATCCTGGCTGGCACCCCTGGGTATTCGTATTGCATGGTTAACAGGCAAGTTAAAAGGCAAGGGGCGAGAAGTGCAGCTAGCGGCAATTGCCGATGGCAGTGCGCAAATTATTATTGGCACCCATGCGTTGTTTCAAGAGGCTGTGGCGTTTCATAACTTAGGCCTGACCATTATTGACGAGCAACATCGCTTTGGCGTTCATCAGCGTTTGGCGCTGCGTAAAAAAGGTGCAGTGATCGACGCTCAGATTGATGAAGAGGGTTATGGGGAGGCTTCTACACCTCACCAATTAATTATGACCGCCACGCCAATTCCACGGACATTGGCCATGAGTGCCTATGCCGATCTCGACTGTTCAGTAATTGATGAACTGCCGCCGGGACGCAAACCCATAGAAACAGTGGTGCTCAACGACCTGCGGCGCAATGATGTTATCGAGCGGGTGCGCGCTTCCTGTCAGGATGGTCGTCAGGCCTATTGGGTCTGCACCCTGATTGAAGAGTCAGATGTACTTGAAGCTCAGGCGGCAGAGGCAACGGCCCAGGAGTTGCAGTTGCTGCTCTCGGAACTCTCCATCGGGCTGATTCATGGCCGCCTGAAACCGAAAGAAAAAGTTCAGATAATGCAGGCCTTTAAAGCGGGTGAGATCAATCTGCTAGTGGCTACTACAGTGATTGAAGTGGGGGTGGATGTACCCAATGCCAGCCTGATGATTATTGAAAATTCCGAACGCCTAGGGCTATCTCAACTGCATCAACTTCGCGGTCGAGTTGGCCGCGGCAGCCAGAGCAGTCACTGTGTACTGCTCTACAGTGCACCCCTGTCTGGCAATGGCGCGGCGCGACTAAAGATTATGCGCGAGACCAACGACGGCTTTAAAATCGCGGAAAAGGATCTTGAGATCCGCGGCCCGGGAGAAGTTCTCGGCACCCGTCAAACTGGCGACATGCAGTTTAGGATCGCTGATTTGCAGCGTGATGCTCATCTGCTGCCCGAGGTTAAGCGTATGGCAATGATGTTGTTGCAGGATTACGCCAACAATGTGGATCCGCTCATTGGCCGTTGGCTAGGCCACAGTGAACAATATGGGCAAGCTTGAGCAAAGCAGTATAAACTTGCCGCGATGAAAATTCATAAAGGAAGCACAGATGACTTTAAGTAATTCAATCTCCAATATCTTTGGTGTATCGCCAATTAAGCCTATCCAAAATCATATGGCTGAAGTGATCAGCTGCGTCACCAAATTGGAAGAGTTTTTAAATGCGACCTTTGATGATGACTGGGTTAAGGCCGCCGAGGTGTTTGACCTGATCTCAGCCGACGAGCAAAGCGCTGACAAGCTCAAGAAAGAATTTCGAATGCATATGCCGAAGAGCCTATTTATGCCGGTTTCCAGAGGCGATCTACTGAGCATCATCACCCAACAGGACAATATTGCCAATCTCACCAAGGATATTTGCGGCATTATTCTGGGCCGCCAGATGGCTATTCCCAAAGCCCTGCATGCAGACTTTCTCGGCTTTGTTGGTTCATCTACCGTGACCTGTGAAAAAGCCCATGGCGCTATCAATGAGCTCGATGAGTTGCTAGAAACCGGTTTTGCTGGGGCCGAGGTGAAGTTTGTGCAAAAACTGATTCGTGAATTGGCGGCTCAGGAGCAAAAAGTTGATAAAAAAGAGCTTAAGCTACGCAAGAAATTATTCAATCTGGAAGCTGAGCTGCCTCCGGTCAATGTGATCTTTATGTACAACATTATTGACCAAATCGGAGCATTAGCTGACACTGCCGAAATGATTGGCAACCAGGTTGAGTTGCTGCTCGCAAAGTAACCCCCATAAAAATAGTCACTTATAAAAATAGTTACTACATAAAAGATAACAAACTCGGGAATCGATGCGATGGAATTTTTTACTGAATACGGGACCATCCTTATTCTGCTGGCAGCCTGCTGCGGCTTCTTTATGGCTTGGGGCGTAGGCGCCAACGATGTGGCTAATGCCATGGGTACCTCGGTGGGCTCCAAGGCCCTGACCATTAAACAGGCGATTTTGATCGCCATGGTATTTGAATTTGCCGGCGCCTATCTGGCCGGCGGTGAAGTGACCTCCACCATTCGCAAGGGCATAGTCGACTCGGCGATCTTTAAAGATCGGCCAGAGGATCTAGTCTTTGGTATGTTATCGGCTCTGCTAGCAGCCGGAAGCTGGCTGGCTATAGCCAGTTTCAAAGGCTGGCCGGTGTCGACAACCCATTCGATTGTTGGCGCCATTGTGGGTTTTGCCGCGGTGGGTGTCTCTCCCGATGCAGTCAACTGGGGCAAGGTTGGCACTATCGTAATGAGCTGGCTGGTGTCGCCGATCATGGCTGGCACTCTATCCTTTGCTCTGTTCCGCAGTGTTCAGCATCTAATTCTGCTGCAGGATGACCCCTTTACCAAAGCCAAACGCTATATCCCCATCTACATGTTTTTCGTCGGCTTTTTAATCGCCATGGTGACCTTACTGAAAGGTCTGAAACATGTGTTTAAAGATAACGGCATGTCTCTGACATTCCTCGATAGTGCTCTGATTGCCTCAGTGGTTGGCTTGTTGGTTGCCATTCTCGGCAGCTATTTACTGTCCAAGGTAAAGCGCGACCTAAGCCTTGAAACCGATAACCGCTTTGCCAATGTTGAGCGGGTGTTCGCCGTATTGATGATCTTCACCGCCTGCAGCATGGCCTTTGCTCACGGTTCCAACGATGTGGCCAACGCGGTGGGGCCCTTGGCAGCAGTGGTCAGCATTGTTGGCTCCGGTGGCGACATTGCCGCCAAAACCTCCATGCCACCCTGGATTTTGTTACTCGGTGGTGGCGGTATCGTTGTTGGTCTTGCAACCTATGGTTACAAGGTTATGGGTACCATCGGCCGCAAAATCACCGAACTCACTCCTAGTCGTGGCTTTGCAGCCGAATTGGGCGCAGCGGCCACAGTGGTTATTGCATCGGGTACAGGTCTGCCGATCTCAACCACACATACCTTGGTGGGTGCGGTTCTAGGCGTGGGTCTGGCCAGAGGCATAGGCGCAATTGATCTGCGAATGGTGGGGTCTATATTCCTCTCTTGGCTGGTCACTCTGCCAGCCGGCGCCGGACTTTCGATTATGTTCTTCTTTATGTTTAAAGCATCCTTCGGACTTTAGCAGAGCAATAATCTCATACCGAGATAGCACGCTCGCTATCTCGGTCATCTCTTTTTTGTGATCGCCCCAAGATAAAGCCTGAAAGCCATTTCAGCGCACCAACTTGCTTCAGCCATAGCTCTAAGAAATCTCCAAATCTCTCTAAGCCACTGATTTTATTAGGTTGGCATAGTTTTTGTATTGCTTCTAGCAACATGTCTTTGATGACATTGTAATTTTGCTGGGCAACGAAGCCCGTGCGCAGCTCATATGCTGCGCACGGGCTTTTTTTATTTTTGAGATTTATTTTTATAGGATTTTTTATGAACCACAAACGCTTACTTTCCTCTCTGACATTGGCCGTTATCGGCATGCAACCACTAGGCGCAGCCGTTGCAGCAGAAGCCTCTAGTGTGAGCGACATGTTTACTGGCGGCACTGCATCCACCGCCTTTCGTTACCGCTACGAATCTGTAGACCAGGATGGCATCGATAAGCAGGCCAATGCCTCAACATTAAAATCGCGACTAACCTGGACCTCAGCAACCTACAAAGACTTTAAGACGGTTTTAGAATTCGATAATGTCACGGTGATAGGTGGCGAGAATTATAAGACTCCGACCAATGGCAAAGCGGGCTACCCCATAGTTGCAGATCCCAAGGGCACCGATGTAAATCAAGCCTATATCCATTATCAGAGCTCAGATTTAAGCGCGACCTTGGGCCGACAACGAATTCTTCACGGCGGGCAACGTTTTGTTGGGGGTGTGGGCTGGAGGCAGAACGAACAGACATTCGATGCCTTGAGACTAACTCTGCCAGATGTTAACTCGGTGAAAATCGACTACAGCTATATCTGGAATGTAAATCGCATCTTCGGCCCGGTCGACAGTGCTGGCCAGGCCAAACAATGGGGTTCTGATTCCCATAGTTTGCTGGCGTCCTTTACACCGGCTAAAGGTCATTCGGTAACCGCATTTGCCTACCTATTAGATTTTGATAATAGTGCGTCAAATTCCACCAGTACCTATGGTTTTGATTACACCGGTACGCTCGGTAAAGCTAAGGTCGCAGCCACTGCTGCCAAGCAGTCAGACTATGGCGATAACAGTGCATCCTTTGACACAGACTACATGATGGCCGAGGTCACGGTTCCAGTAAAAACCTACAAGGTGGCCCTGGGATATGAACTACTGGGTGCTGACAACGGCGTCGGCTTTAAAACGCCACTGGCAACACTGCACAAGTTTCAGGGTTGGGCGGATAAGTTTCTCGGCACCCCGGGAACTGGACTCGAAGATGTCTACTTAAAGGTCGCAGGTAAAGTAGGCGGCATTCCTATAGCGATTTTCTACCACCAGTTTAGTGCTGACAAAAGCGGCGCTGATCTGGGCTCAGAAGTGGATATTGTGGGTACCTATAAGATTAATAAACAGACCTCTGTACAGGCTAAATATGCCAGTTATTCCGCCGATAGCCATGCTAGCGATACCGACAAACTGTGGCTAACCCTGAATGTGAAATTTTAATCAGTAACAGCAGTACCTAAAGTAGCGACACTGGGGGCGTCGAGATTATCGGCGCCCCTTTTCAGCATTGAACAATAGAGTGTATATGTCAGCAGCGACGCAAAACAATATAGTGCGAGTGATGTTGGTGGACGACGTCCCCCAACGCTCACTTCGTGTCGCCGAAAAACTCACTGGCGACGGCTTTGATGTTATCGCCAGATTACCGTCAGCCGCCGGCTTACTATTCCAGATTGAACAGCAAAAGCCCGACGTTATTCTTATCGACCTTCAGTCTCCAGGGCGCGATATGCTCGAAAGCCTGTCAGTGATCAATATCCATAATCCGACCCCCGTGGTGATGTTTTCCGAAGAGGAAGATCCCAGCTATATTGAAGAGGCTGTGGACGCCGGTGTCACCGCTTATATGGTCGGTGGGGTGGAGGCCGAACGCGTGAAACCGGTAATTGATGTTGCCATGGCTCAGTTTAAATCCTTTCAAGCCCTGCGCCAGGCACTCGACAGCACCCGCACCCAACTTGAGAGCCTGTCAGTGATAGACCGGGCGAAAAGCTTACTTATGCAACAACACAGTGTCAGTGAAGACAAGGCTCACAAGCTGCTGCGCACGCTATCCATGGACACCAACCAAAGTCTGCCCCAAGCAGCTGAGTCTGTGATAAAAATCCTCAGCCAAAACAAAAAAAATAGTGGCAATCATGATAATTAAACTGAACAAACAGCTCCCAGCACCAGAGCAGGAAGAACTCAATATAGGCTATATGCGCCTTAGCGACAGCGCGCCGATCATCGTCGCCCAGGCCCTCGGACTCTATGAAGAGTATGGCCTTAAAGTCAGCCTCCAGCGCGAAGTCTCCTGGGCCAATATCCGCGACAAGACGATTGCTGGGACACTGGATGCCAGTCAGATGTTGGCACCCATGCCGCTGATTACCACATTGGGTGCGGCAGGGATTCGCGCACCCATAATTACCGGATTGATGTTATCCCTCAATGGCAATGCTATTACTGTCTCCTCGGCACTGTGGAACAAGATGAGACTGGTTGCCGCCCCCAGCCAAGCGGCACATGATGCCTTGGCCACGTCCACGGCAATGAAAACACTGATGGACCAAAATCCCGGCAATCCCCTGACCTTTGCCACTGTACACTCCTTTTCCAGTCATACATTACTGCTGCGCAAATGGTTGCGCGCCGGCGGTATAGATCCAGACCGCGACGTGCGGATTATAGTGCTGCCACCAGAGCAGATGGTGGACAGCTTAGCCCAAGGCGTTATTGATGGTTTCTGTGTTGGCGCACCCTGGAACAGTATTGCGGTGGAATATGGCGCTGGAATTATGGCTACCACCGGTTTCGAAATATGGAATAACGCGCCAGAAAAAGTGCTCGGTGTTTTGGAGTCCTGGCACAGTCGCAACCCATCCACCCATCTGCGCCTGCGCCTGGCACTAATGGCGGCCTGTGAATGGCTAGGGAATATGGACAATCGCAGAGAGGCTGTGGCGATACTCTCGCGTCCTGAGTATCTAGATTTACCCGCCGATTATTTACGTCCATCACTGACTGGGCAAATTGTGCAAAAACGCGAGGACAACCCTCTAAGCCAGTCCAAATTCCATGTCTTTTCCAGCTACAGCGCGGGCTTCCCCTGGCGCTCCCAAGCCGAGTATATGCTCGAACAATTCGCACCACTGTTAGGCAAAGCCCTAGACAAAGACAAGCTTGCGGCACTGGTACAGCAGTGCTTTAGAACAGACCTTTACCGCGAAGCGGCATCCAGATCTGGACTCGATTATCCAGATCAGGATTATAAACTCGAGGGGGTTCACGCAAAGCCATGGATGCTCAATGAACGTATCGAACTGGGCAGCGACCTGATGCTGGGTATCGATGCGCCATTACAGACCAACTAGTCTGAGGCCGCAACTAAAACGCACCGCAAAGGTGCGTCAGAAAATTGGCCGCCGCATATCATATGCTTAGCCAGTGCCAGCCCATTGAAACTGTCTCAACTAAGCCCCAGCTAACGGCGGTTTCTCCTTCAACAACCAGTTTTTCTCCCTGAATTTAACTAACTGGCACAGATATTGAATATGTCTTTGGTAGCGAAAGAACACAAGTAGTAAATCAATCTCAGACCCCATCTCCGATGTGGTTCTCAGGGCAACGATGCCCGCCTGTTGAAGTTAGCACGCCGGAAAAGGCGTGCAGACCTAAATAGGCGGGCTTTTTTTTGGGTCATTTTTTATACAGAGGTAAAGGTACTATGCAGTCCCCCATGCAGTCCCCTAAGAAACATAAGTTCACAGATCGACTTTTCAGCAAACTAAAAATAGGCCTAACACTGGCTTTATTGGTTAATTGCAGTGCGGCCATGGCAGAACTCGGCGAGCCGGAAAAAGACGAGCTGCGCTTTGGTTTTATCAAGCTCACGGATATGGCCCCCATTGCAGTAGCCTATGAGAATGGCTACTTCGAAGACGAGGGGCTCTACGTTACCATCGAAGCCCAAGCCAATTGGAAAGTGCTCCTCGACGGCGTTATTGACGGCAAATTAGACGGCGCCCATATGCTCGCCGGCCAGCCCCTGGCTGCAACCATTGGCTACGGTACCAAAGCCCATATAGTGACGCCTTTCAGTATGGATCTAAACGGGAATGCGATCACTGTCTCCAACGATATCTGGGAGCAGATGAAGGAGTACGTACCGTTTAAAGATGGCACGCCAGTGCACCCCATCAAAGCTGATTATATGAAACCGGTGGTAGATAAGTTCACTGCCGAAGGCAAGCAATTCAAAATGGGTATGGTGTTCCCAGTCTCTACCCACAACTATGAGCTGCGCTATTGGCTGGCTGCAGGTGACATTCACCCAGGCTATTACGCCCCACATAAAGGCGACTCCAGCGGCACCTTAAATGCACAGGCGCTACTGTCGGTAACCCCGCCACCACAGATGCCATCTACCCTTGAGGCCGGCACTATTCACGGCTACTGCGTCGGTGAGCCATGGAATCAACAGGCAGTCTTTAAAGGCATTGGTGTGCCAGTGATCACCGACTATGAAATCTGGAAGAATAACCCAGAGAAAGTCTTTGGTATGACCAAGGAGTTTACAGAGAAGTACCCCAATACCACTGCCCGTGTTGTTAAGGCTCTTATTCGCGCTGCTAAATGGCTCGATGAAAATGACAATGCCAACCGTCCGGCAGCGGTCGAGATTCTCGCCCAGAGCAACTATGTTGGCGCCGATTACGATGTGATTGCCAACAGCATGACCGGCACCTTCGAGTATGAAAAGGGCGACAAGCGTTCAGTGCCTGACTTCAACGTGTTCTTCCGCTACTTCGCCACCTACCCATTCTACTCAGATGCCGTCTGGTACCTGACCCAGATGCGTCGCTGGGGACAGATTTCCGAGCCCAAGTCAGACCAGTGGTACTTCGATGTTGCCGCCAGTGTCTACCGCCCAGATATCTACAAAACTGCGGCGCAAGAGCTGATTGAAGAAGGCCTTATGACAGACGCAGACTTCCCAGCCTTCGCCAGTGAAACGGGCTACCGCGCACCGCAGAAAGAGTTTATTGACGAAGTCGTCTATGACGGTACTCAACCCAATGCCTACCTGAAGAAATTTTCCATTGGCTTAAAAGATGAGGTTCTTTGATAGCGCCAAACGAAGGCAATAGTGGCGGGCCCCACCCAGGGCCCGCTTTTTACCCAACTCAAAGCAACACCGTTTCAGTAAATAAAGCTTAAATAAGGCACCAACATGAACGCACCAAAGATCAGATCCGATATTAGTCAGCGCCTCCAGCAGCTTAGCCTGGCCAGCCTTTTGAAAGGCTTGCGGCGGACAGTGAAAAATTTGGTTCTGCCTCTCACTGGCATTGTGATCTTTCTGTTTATCTGGCAGATCGCCGCCAGTAGTATCGTCACCTCACTGGGTCAGTTCCCAGGACCCTCTGATGTTTGGCAGCAATCCAAAACACTGGTTGCCGAACACCGTCAGGAGCGTCAAAAGGCTGACGCTTTTTATACTCGCCAGGAAGTGCGCAATGCTAAGAAGCTGGCGAAAAATCCTCGGGCCGATGTAAAGGTCCGCCCCTACACCGGCAAAGCCACCTATTTTGATCAGATTTTTACCAGTCTCTATACCGTGATGTTTGGCTTTCTGGTGGCCACCTTTATTGCTATCCCTCTTGGGATCTTGTGCGGTCTCAGCGAAAACGCTTACCGCGCCATCAACCCTATTATTCAAACCTTTAAACCCGTCTCGCCATTGGCCTGGCTGCCACTAGTGACCATGGTGGTCTCGGCCCTCTATGTCAGCGATGACCCAATGTTTGAAAAGGCTTTTCTCACCTCCGGATTTACCGTAGCCCTCTGCTGCCTCTGGCCCACAGTGGTGAATACCATAGTCGGCGTCGCCAGTATTAATCGCGATCTTATCGATGTCAGTCGCGTACTGCGCCTGTCGTCCCCCGTGTATATCAAAACCATTGTTATTCCCTCGGCGACTCCGCTGATTTTTACTGGCCTACGCCTGTCTCTGGCCACCGGCTGGATGGTGCTAATCGCCGCAGAAATGCTTGCCCAGAACCCGGGGCTAGGAAAATTTATCTGGGATGAATTTCAAAATGGATCATCCAGTTCTCTGGGTCGAATTATGGTGGCTGTGATTACCATTGGCATTATCGGCTTTATTTTGGATCAGCTAATGCTGGCGCTACAAAAACGCGTGAGCTGGGATAAGCAGGCGGTTTTACGCTAACACACCGGTCGCAAAAAAACGGATTAATCCCCAATTGAAGGACAGAAACATGAACAAGAACTACCTAGAACTAAGCCAGGTAGGCATCGAATTTCCCACTGACGGCGAACCCTTTCGAGCGCTGCAGAACGTCAACTTGTCGATTCAAAAAGGCGAGTTTATCTCCCTGATCGGCCACTCAGGCTGCGGTAAATCCACAGTGCTAAATATTATTGCCGGTCTCTATCGGGCATCTGAAGGCGGCGTAATTCTTGAGGGCCGCGAGGTCAATGAACCTGGCCCAGACCGCGCTGTGGTGTTTCAAAATCACGCCTTGTTACCCTGGCTGACGGTCTATGAAAACGTCGAACTGGCGGTGAAGTCAGTGTTTAAGAAAACCAAGAGCAAAGCCGAAATGCGTGACTGGATTGCGCACAACCTCAGCCTGGTGCATATGGATCACGCTCTCCACAAGCGCCCGGGAGAGATCTCCGGCGGTATGAAGCAGCGCGTGGGTATAGCCCGCTGCCTGGCTATGCAACCCAAAGTACTGTTGATGGACGAGCCCTTCGGTGCTCTAGATGCCCTGACTCGCGCCCATCTCCAGGACTCATTGATGGAGATCCAAAACCGCCTCGGTAATACCGTGGTGATGATTACCCACGATGTAGATGAAGCCGTGCTGCTCTCGGATCGCATTGTAATGATGACCAATGGCCCAGCAGCAAGCATTGGCGAGATTCTCGAGATTGATCTAGCGCGCCCGCGAGACCGCTTAGCACTGGCTGAAGATCCCGCATTTAACGCCTGCCGTCAGCAAGTACTTCGCTTTCTCTATGAGAAACACAGAAACCCCGCGGCCCAAGCTGCAGAGGTACCAGCCAGTGAAACGCCGCCGACAGAACCACAGGTAGCGCCAGCGTCAGTACCAAAAGCTAAGCCAACTAGCTCCGCAGCAGCCTGAGTCTGAGAGCTATAGAGCAGCCCATTATTAACTAAGGAAAAGAGTCATGTTAAAAGTAGTAGTAGTCGGAAATGGCATGGTCGGTCATCACTATGTAGAGCAGCTGGTGGCAAGCGACGTCGAGGCCCAGATTACCGTAATTGGCGGTGAAACGCGCCCCGCCTATGACCGTGTTCATCTGTCGGAATTCTTTGCCGGACGCAGTCCTGAAGATCTCGCCCTAACCACCAGAGATCACTACCGCGAGCTCGGTGTCGAGGCCCATTTTGGCGATATGGTCGCCAGCATTGATCGCGACACTAAAACCCTGACCACCGAGAGCGGCAAGCAGTTTGCCTATGACAAATTGGTTTTGGCCACTGGCTCCTATCCCTTTGTACCACCGGTTAAAGGCAATGATCTTGAACCTTGTACGGTGTACCGCACCATTGACGACCTGGGCACTATTCAGGCTCAGGCCACAGGCGGCAAGGTCGGGGTAGTGGTGGGCGGCGGCTTACTGGGCCTAGAGTGCGCCAACGCGGTTAAAAACCTCGGCCTCGAAACCCATGTTGTGGAGTTCGCTCCCGGCCTCATGGGCGTGCAGCTCGATGGCGGCGGCAGCGCCATGCTGCGGCGCAAGATCGAAGCCCTAGGGGTCACAGTCCACACAAGCAAAGCCACTAAGGTAATTGAACCCGATGCTGAGGGCGAGGCCCGTCTGCGTATGCAGTTTGCCGATGGCAGTTCCCTGGCCACCGACATGATTGTCTTCTCCGCCGGTATTCGTCCCTATGATCAGCTGGCCAAAGACTGCGGTTTAACTGTCGGCGAGCGCGGTGGTATTGAGATTGACTACCACTGCAAAACCAGCGATTCGGATATTTTTGCTATTGGTGAGTGCGCCCTATTTGGCGGCCGAATCTATGGCCTAGTGGCACCGGGTTACCGCATGGCCGAGGCCGCGGTGAGTCAGCTAACCAATGAAGTGGTGCCCTTTCAGGGCGCGGATATGAGCACAAAGTTAAAACTGCTTGGGGTCGATGTTGGCTCCATTGGCGACGCCCATGGCAAAGAAGCTGGGTCCGTGGCCTACACCTTTAGCGACGAGCGCATTGATGTCTATAAGCGCCTGATTGTCAGCGCCGATGGTAAAAAGCTATTGGGTGCGGTTTTGGTCGGCGACTGTTCCGACTACGATACCTTGCTCCAGTACTTCCTCAATGGTATAGCCTTACCCGCCGACCCCCAAACGCTAATCCTGCCTTACAATGCGGGCGCCGCACCAGCACTGGGAGCCGCCGCACTGCCGGCCACCGCCACCATCTGCTCCTGCCACAATGTCAGTAAAGGCGACATAGTTAACGCAATGGACGCCGGTTTCTGCTCCCTCGCTGAAGTCAAAAGCGAGACCGCCGCTAGCAGCGGCTGTGGTGGCTGCGCGGCACTGCTGAAGAGCGTTGTCGATGATGAACTCGCCTCCCGCGGTCTCGAAGTCAATAAAGCCATGTGCGAGCACTTCAACCTGACCCGCCAAGAAATGTTTCATATAGTTAAGGTGGAGTCGATCAAAAGCTTTGAAGAGCTAATTAGTAAACACGGCAGCGGACGCGGCTGTGATATCTGTAAACCCACCGCCGGTTCCATTCTCGCGTCCCTGTGGAATGACTATGTGCTGGAAGAAAAGCATGTGGGCCTGCAGGACACTAACGATACCTTTCTCGCCAATATGCAAAAAAACGGCACCTACTCAGTGGTGCCGCGTATAGCTGGCGGTGAAATCACCCCAGATAAATTGATTACCATCGGTCAGGTCGCCAAGAAATATAACCTTTACACCAAGATTACCGGCGGACAGCGCATCGACCTGTTTGGTGCCCGAGTGCAGCATCTGCCTGGCATCTGGGAAGAGCTTATCGCCGCTGGCTTTGAAACCGGTCATGCCTACGGCAAAGCCCTGCGCACAGTAAAGTCATGTGTTGGTAGCACCTGGTGTCGTTACGGTGTGCAAGACAGTGTCGCCATGGCCCTGTATATAGAGAACCGTTATAAAGGCCTGCGCTCCCCACACAAACTCAAATCTGCAGTCTCCGGCTGCACCCGAGAATGTGCCGAGGCCCAGTCGAAAGACTTTGGTGTGATCGCCACGGAAAATGGCTGGAACCTATTTGTCGGTGGCAATGGCGGTATGAAACCGCGACACGCAGATCTTTTTGCCACGGATCTCGACGACGAAACCCTGATCAAATATATCGACCGCTTCCTGATGTTTTATGTGCGCACTGCCGACCGCCTTCAGCGCACCTCGGTATGGATGGGCACCCTCGAAGGCGGACTCGACTATCTCAAGCAAGTGGTAATCGAAGACTCACTGGGAATCGCCGGCGAACTGGAAGAGCAGATGGAAAGCATTGTCGGCAGCTATCAGTGCGAGTGGAAAACCACCGTTGAAGACCCGGAGAAACTCAAACGCTTCCGCCAGTTCGTCAACTCCAAAGCCGAAGATCGGGAGATTATCTTTGTCGAGGAGCGGGGCCAGCCGCGACCGGCCACCGATGCCGAACGCAAACAACTTTTAGCCGAATCCGCTTAGGAGAAACCATAGTGAGCACTGACGTACTAGTAGCAGAATCACAGCCTATCAATCTCTGTATGCAAGGAGATTTGATTCCCAACTCCGGTATCTGTGCGGAATTGGATGGGCAGCAAATTGCCCTGTTTTATCTACCCAATGAAAGCCCGCAACTCTATGCGCTGGGCAACTGGGACCCCATTGGTAAAGCCAATATCTTGTCCCGGGGAATGGTGGGGGATCTCGACGGACGACTGGTGGTGGCCTCACCTATGTATAAGCAGCACTTTGATCTGCTCACCGGGGAATGCTTGGAAGAGGCCGAGATCTCGGTGCCAGTATTCCCGGTTAGTCTGTTCGGCGACCACGTTATGTTGTGCCTGTAATCTATGAACCACGCCACTGAAACCAGAGACTCATGCACCGTTAAAACCACCTGCCCCTACTGCGGTGTAGGCTGTGGTGTGAGTGTTGAAATCAAAAATGATCAGCTAATTGCCGTCTCAGGTGATACCGAGCATCCAGCCAATCTGGGTAAGCTCTGCGTCAAAGGCGCAGCATTGGATCAGACCATGGGTAACCATGGTCGGCTGCTGCAGCCCAGTATTGAGGGTCATCCGGTAAGTTGGGATAGGGCCATTGAGGAGGTGGCCTGCAGGCTCAATCAGGTCCGCGAGAAATATGGTCCCGAGGCCATCGCCTTTTATCTCTCAGGGCAGCTGCTCACAGAAGACTACTATGTGGCCAACAAACTGGCTAAAGGCTTCATCGGCACTGGCCACGTAGATACCAACTCACGCCTGTGCATGTCCTCGGCAGTGGCCGGCTATAAGCGCGCCTTTGGTGCCGATGCCGTGCCCTGTAACTATGAAGACCTCGAGCACTGCGAACTGCTAGTACTAACCGGCTCCAATGCCGCCTGGACCCACCCGGTGCTTTATCGGCGAATAGCCGCGGCCAAGCAAAAAAATCCTGCCATGCGCGTGGTGGTGATAGATCCACGGCGCACTGCAAGCTGTGATCTGGCTGATCTGCATCTGGCAGTAGCCCCTGGGGCCGATGCCTTTATCTTTAATGGTTTACTCGCCTTTTTAGACAGAGCCGACCAGCTCGACAGACACTATATCGAGCAGCACACCGAGGGCTTTGCGGCTGCACTAGAGACAGCAAGCGCCATCAGTCAGGCTGAGCTCGAACAGCAGACTGGGATCAGCAGGGAAGAGTTGGCTACTTTTTATCAGTGGTTTGTCGAGACCGAAAAGAGCATTACATTCTATTCAATGGGTATTAATCAGTCCGCAACTGGCACGGATAAATGCAATGCCATTATCAACTGTCACCTTGCCACAGGGCGCATTGGCAAGCTCGGTGCCGGGCCCTTTTCGATTACCGGTCAGCCCAATGCCATGGGGGGGCGCGAGGTGGGCGGCCTAGCTAATATGCTCGCTGCCCACATGGATTACACCCCCGAGAATGTCGCCACTGTATCGGCATTTTGGAATAGCGATAAGGTCAGCAAGAAAGCCGGATTAAAAGCGGTTGATCTGTTTGATGCCGTGGCAGATGGCAGTATTAAAGCGATCTGGATTATGGGCACCAATCCGGTAGTGAGTATGCCTAATGCAGACCGAGTCAAAGCGGCACTAGAGCACTGTGAAACAGTGATTGTCTCAGACTGTATTGCCGAAACCGACACCACCGCCACGGCCAATATCCTTCTGCCCGCCGCTGGCTGGGGTGAGAAATCTGGCACTGTTACTAACTCCGAGCGGCGTATCTCGCGCCAGCGAGCACTGGTTAGCGCCGAGGGAGAAGCTCGGGCCGACTGGTGGATACTGGCGCAGGTGGCCAAGGCCATGGGCTTTAGCGACGGCTTTAACTATCAGTCACCGCGGGATGTGTTTGTCGAACATGCGCAACTCAGTGACTACCAAAATCAAGGGCAACGCCTGTTTAATATTGGCGCCCTCAGCCAGCTATCCGAAACCCACTATGACTCTCTACAGCCTATTCAATGGCCCGTGACTACCAATCGTCCCCAGGGCACGACGCGGCTATTTGAAGACGGGCAATTTGTCACGCCAAGCGGTCGTGCGCGATTTATTGCCATCACTCCGCGTTTGCCTGCGAAACGCAAGTCCCAGAGGCGATACCCATTAGCCCTCAACAGTGGACGTATTCGCGACCAGTGGCACACCATGACCCGCACCGGACGCGCCGCATCCTTGCTCGACCATACGGACCAGCCCTTTGTCGCCATGCACCCAGACACTGCTGCTGCGGCAGATTTGCAAAACGGCGATTTGGCAGAAGTTTCAACCCCCCAAGGCGCAATTCAGGTGATCAGCCTGATAGATCCGGGGGTAAAACCTGAGCAACTATTTGTCCCCATTCACTGGAGCAATCAGAACGCGCACAGCGCACGAGTCGCGACACTCTTTGAAGCGATCATCGACCCTGTCTCTGGCCAACCAGAATCTAAGTTCAGTCGCGCCGCACTAAAGAAAATTGAAAGCCCCTGTTGGGCAACACTGGTAAGTCGCACTGCGCTGGATTGCTCAGAATTTATTAACTGGACCTCCGCAGCACTGCCTCGACAGCTGGGCTTTATCTATCAAGTGGCGGTCAGCGCCGAATTTAACTGGCAGCACTATGCGAGCAAAATAACCGGTGCCACAGCCTATGCGCAGTTCTCGGATGCTGCCAATTTTGACCAGCGGCTTATCGGATACAGCGATCAACAGATGGAAATAGCACTTTTTAGCCATCGTCAAAAACCCTCACTGCCGAGCAAAGCCTGGATGCAAGATCTACTCAACAACCGCGCCTCAGAGAATTATTGGCGACTGCTATCGGGACCGGATCTGTCGCTAGCGAATAGTGGCGGCAAGCTTATCTGTTCCTGCTTTAAAGTCAGCGAAGCACATATTATCTCCGCCATTGAAACCGGTGCCGACTCAACTGAGCAGCTCGGCAAACAACTTCAATGCGGGACCAACTGCGGTTCCTGCATTCCTGAACTGAGCAGTCTAATCAAGCAGGTTCAAACCTCCAGTCAGTTTTTAGCCAAACAAATCGGATAACCCCCATGACCAATATTGTTAATTTATTTGCCTCACCAGAAAGCCCTAAACAAGAGAGCCCTAAAGCCCACAGCATCGGCGAAGTATTCCTTGTTGGTGCCGGGCCCGGCGATCCAGAACTCATCACGGTCAAAGCCATGAGACTGCTTCAGGAGGCCGATGCTATTGTCTACGATCGGCTGGCCAATCCATTGTTACTAGATTACGCCCGCAAACACTGCGACCTTATCTATGTGGGCAAAAAGAAAGACCAGCACAGCCTGCCACAGGACCAAATCTGCGCTCTATTAGCGGCTCTAGCCGGCTGCGGTAAAAAAGTTGTCCGACTCAAAGGCGGCGACCCCTTTATCTTTGGTCGCGGCGGCGAAGAAGTGGACCACCTGGCCGAGCAGGGCATTGCCTGCACCATAGTCCCAGGTATCACCGCCGCCATTGGCTGTGCTGCCACCACACGGATTCCCTTGACCCATCGCGACTACGCCCATGCCGTGACCTTTATTACCGGTCACCGACAGCATGGAAAAATGTATATCAACTGGGATTTGGCGCTGCAAAAAGACAGTACCGTGGTGTTCTATATGGGCCTATCTAATCTAAAGGAAATTACCTCAGAGCTAATCGCCCGAGGCTGCCCAGAGGACAAACCCTTTGCCGTAGTGGCACAGGGCACTGCTGAAACTCAGCAGGTATTGTTGGGAACTGTAAGCGATATAGCGGAGAAGCTGGCTGGGCATCCTCTGCCATCCCCAGCGCTGTTAATGATGGGGGATGTTATCAATGCCAATGGTTATGCTCAGCATTTGGCTGATCTCACCAGCGCTGCACAACCATTTTCAGAGGAGCGATTGGAGGTGATCTAACTCCCTAGCTCACTGCGCGGAGAGACATGCATAGCTTTTTTTGTTTTTGGGGCTTATTTAACATGATTGGCGGCAACCATCTAACCACTGTGAGCTAGGTGTTTAAATGTCACTTTCTTCTGTAAGCCTCTACTGTTGCTACAGCGGACTAACAGTGTATTTGACCTGAATAAAATCGTTTGGGAACGCTAAGACTTCAGGCTTTTCTAAACTCACATGACGATTAAGGTTACCAAAAAGCGGAACCCCGCCGCCTAAAAGCACAGGGACCTGTGTAATGGTCATCTCATTGATGAGCCCAAGCTCAATAAATGATGTAATAGTTTCGCCGCCATCAATATAGGCGTGTTTATAGCCCCTAGCGTCTAAATCCTTAACTAATTCTGCAATATCGCCAGAGTACATTTCAGTTTCACTGTGGAAGCTTGTTGGCGGTATCTTCACTGTGCGGCTCAAAACGATAATGTTCATATCACCGTAAGGCCATTGCTCAAGCGTTAGATTCATACTCGCTATTGAGTCCATAGACTTGCGCCCCATGATCATGCAATCTACCGACTCAATAAAAGAGTGCCATCCCATATCTTCAGAGTCCAGATCAGCCTCTAAGTTACCCGTAGTATGAAGCCAGTCAATTGCCCCGTCCGGCTTTGCAATATAACCATCGGCACTGGTTGCTATATAAACGGAACATTTCATATTTCACTTCCAGCTTCAGTTTCAGTTTTTACTTTGCAAAAAAACACAAAAGGGATAGCAAGTGGGCCAAACAATACTCCCATCCATCCCCAAAAACGCCTATTACCGCCACGGTCTTTTGCGATCGTATAACAGACGAAAATTGAAATAATATTCACCATGACCAATACATAGGCTGTGGGCACTATTACAGCTCCTCGCTAAAGTGATAACTGCCGATGGTAAACCCTTGCTCAAAGTAAAACTTATGCGCTCTGCCGCGATGGGTGCCTGAATCCAGGTGGAAAAGCTTACATCCCTTGCCCTTTGCTTCCTCGCGCAACCACTCAATCATGCGCTGACCATAGCCTGAAGATCTATTTGCATCGGCAGTCACTAGATCATCAACATAGAGGTTTTTGCCCATCCAGAGATTGCTATAAATACGATAGCCCGCTGCAGCGACGACTTTATTCCCTGCAGCGATATAAATTAGATGAAAACCTTCAGACTCCATACACCGCACCTTAGACAAAAACGCGTCTTGATCTAAATGCGGCCTCAGTTCGGCCATTACGTCAAAACAAGCTTCAATCTCTTCATCTGTCTCTGCACGCTGCGGCATATGGGGTCTCCGGATTAGTTATTTTTAATAAACATAGCAAATAAAACTGACAGGGGTTTCAATGCCCATTTATATTTCTCACAAAGCGTTTCAACAGCGCCGAAAAACCCTGGTTTCTCTGGGTGCTTAATGAGTTCTGCAACCTGAGATTGCAACGCTTGGTACTCGGCGAAATCAATATTGTTATGGGCTGCAATATTGCTAATCGATTGCTCAAACGTGTCTAAATCTGCAGCCTGAAAAATCGTCGACTGAGTTGTTTCTAGATGCCCATGATCGCCCTGATTAATGTTACCAACATTGGCATGCCCGCCAGAGACGGTAACTTTTAGATCCGAATTACTCATACCTTTGCTCCCTTAGCGACACCACTAATTTTGTTCATGGCTCCCTGGACTACATTACCCATATTTACTTTCCCACCAGAGATATTAATATTCATCACCTGCATTTTTTGAACTTTTAATTCGCTAGTATCTATGCCATTTTTATCTAGCTCCGTGATCATTTCATCAAACACTACCTCATGGAGGCAGCGCACCTGAGTCGCTACATCCATATCATTGTAGGCACTGGAATAAATTGTCCTAACGCGACTGATAAGATCAGTTTCGCGCTTAAAGTAGGGACGAATCCAAAATAAAATAGTAAATAGCGAGTAGGCAATCAGATTGAATTTGGCATTTCTATCCAGGTAGCCGCCAGCTAGGACACGCCACTGGATACTGCGCATCGAGCCATAGCTGGATTGATTGAGAATCAGCGTTATTCCCGTACCTCTGGAGGTTGGGGCAGACTCCGCCTTGATAAAACGTCTCTGCTCACAATTCTTTAGATCAGGATCTGTGTCAATAACCGATAGGGTGTTCACGGAGGTTATAGGGTTTTAGTTTTTATTGCGCCCTCGATGGCACTGCTTATATCTTTTTCGATGCTATAGGCGTGATTAAAGATATGTTGAAAGCTACCAAATACATGACCAAAATGGCGAAATGAGAAATTTTTATTGAAACTATTGGCGGTGGATTTTGCTTCATTGATATCTTTTTCTAAGAGCATTGACGTGACAAAACCCGCTATAGTCAACAGAAGTAAGGACAAACCAAATGTAAAAATTGCTAGATAAAGGTGCATTATAACGGCGATTGCAACAGTTCTTTTTTTGATCCGATTATTGATATTTTGGGAATTTATTAAATCCATTTTTTTGTGCTCCTTGTTTGGGATAGTCCTCGGTATTCCCGTTAGTCGTAATTAGAGTGGCTTAACTATAATAGAAATATGATGTAGCGTTTTTTTAAATTGAGTAATTTTGAAAAAACCTTGACCAGGTTTCGTTTTCCCCGGTTAAAACATTTTATCTTGGGGCAAATAAATTGCAGAATACTGAGATAGTCCTATTAAAAGCGTTCTCCTTATTCTTTCCGCACACTGACACAAACCAATCAGTTAGGGATTGAAGAAATGGTGTTATATAACTGAGACTGGTTAGCCGATTACTTGCGGGGGAAAGGATCTAGGATTTTTTGTATGCGCCAGAGGCCCAAGGGTTAGGCGCACTTGGCGGCTTGGGCTCAGTCTTAGTTTTAGATTCAGGTTTAGCCTTAAGCTGCTTGGATTGGACCTTGGCAAATTTGGCGACATAGAGCTTCTCAACCTGCTCGCGGGCCCAGAGGGTTCTGCGCAAAAACTTGAGGCTAGATTTTATCGAAGGGTCACTTTTGAAACAGTTGATTTTGACTCTCTCCGCCAGATACGGAAAACCATAGCTATCAACCAGCTGGGTCACCACTGCCTCGAGCGTAAGCCCGTGCAGTGGATTATTCGGTTGCTGGTTGGTGCGAGAATCTTTTGTCACAGTAATAGGCTACTCAGTAATAAGCTGCACAGTAATAAGGTTTTAACCCTAGGCAAAGTATGAACAGACATAGTTAGTAATCTGCTGCACTCGAACCGAAAACGTCGCTGCGGCGGGGACATCAAATGCGCTGCCGCCAGTATAAGCCTGCCATTCTGTCGCGCCCGGCAACAGAACATCCAACTGGCCCGAGGTAATTTCCATCAACTCGCGGACCTCGGTGCCAAATTCATATTCACCGGGTAACATCACTCCGAGGGTTTTCTGAGTACCGTCGGCAAGCACTATGGCGCGGCTGGTCACCTGACCGTCGAAATAAACATTGGCTTCTAGATTGACGCTTACATTGGCAAATTCTGACATAACAAACCCTATGGATAAAAGAAGACACTTGGATAAAAACAGATAGGCTGCAATGCAGCTTTGGAAGGGATTATACCGATAGATGAACCTGAATAACTATCCCCAAGATAACAACCAACTAAAGCCTGATAACCTAGTCGTGGCAAACGCCCAGCTGTTTTGTCGAGCGACAAAAAAGAGCGCCGAAGCGCTCTTTTTGATTTACCAAGTTGCTCTAATACCTACCCATTAATTTGGGCATCTAACTCGCCGCTCTGATAACGCTCAGTCATAGCATCCAAGCTCAACACCTTGATCTTGGAAGCATTGCCTGCAGTACCAAAGGCTTCATAGCGTACCACGGCAATATCTTTCATTGCGGTAGTGGTTTCTTTCAGGAAGGCGCGGGGATCAAACGCCGATGGATTTTCTGCCAAGAAGCGACGCACAGCTCCGGTGGAGGCAAGGCGCAGATCGGTATCTATATTAATTTTGCGTACACCGTGTTTAATGCCTTCACAGATCTGTTCAACGGGAACACCATAGGTTTCAGGAATTTCTCCGCCGTACTGATTGATAACTTGCAGCCATTCTTGAGGTACCGAGGATGAACCGTGCATCACCAGATGAGTTCCGGGGATACAGCGATTGATTTCCTTGATTCGGTCTATAGCGAGAATATCACCTGTGGGCGGACGGCTAAATTTGTAGGCACCATGTGAGGTGCCACAGGCAATGGCTAGAGCATCGACGCCGGTTTTTGAAACAAAGTCGGCGGCTTCTTCTGGATCGGTGAGCATCTGCTCGAGAGTCAGCTTACCATCGGCCCCTGAGCCGTCTTCCTCGCCCGCCTCACCGGTTTCCAGCGAACCCAGGCAACCCAGCTCGCCCTCTACCGAAACGCCGCAGGCGTGAGCCATATCGACGGTACGTCGAGTAACGTCAACGTTGTATTCATAGCTGGAAGGCGTCTTGCCATCGTCTTCTAGGGAGCCGTCCATCATTACCGAACTAAAGCCTTGCTGAATTGAGCGCTGACAGATCGCCGGGCTGGTGCCGTGATCTTGGTGCATACAAACTGGGATGTGCGGCCACTCTTCGATGGCGGCGAGAATCAAATGCCGCAGGAACGGTGCGCCAGCATATTTGCGTGCGCCAGCAGAGGCCTGAACAATCACTGGGCTGTTAGTTTGATCAGCGGCGAGCATAATCGCGCGCATCTGTTCAAGGTTGTTTACATTAAATGCGGGCACGCCATAACCCTGCTCGGCCGCGTGGTCTAACATCTGTCTTAACGAGATTAGTGCCATAGTACTGTTCCTCTATAACTACTTTATAAATTCTTTATCGCGCTGTTTTTGATCTCTTTAATAGCTTTCTTTTAAAAGCTCTTTTTATTTATCTATTTATTATCCTGTCTAATATTTTCACTATTGCTCTCGTGGCTACTGCTTTTTTCGATGCGCTGCAGTATACGCTTTAGTCTTTGGCGCGCTGCTGAAGAATAGTTACCGCCGGTAGTTCTTTGCCCTCGACATATTCTAGAAATGCGCCACCCCCAGTTGAAATATAGGAGACTTGATCGGCAATATCATATTTATCCACTGCAGCTAGTGTATCTCCACCCCCAGCAATCGAAAATGCTGAGCTTTTAGCAATGGCTAACGACAGAGTTTTAGTACCCTCGCCAAATTGGTCAAACTCAAATACACCCACTGGGCCGTTCCAAATAATGGTTCCCATTAACTGCAGTAGCTCTGCAAGCTTAGCCGAGGAATCTGGGCCTATATCGAAAATCATATCGTCTTCTTCAACATCATCTACCGACTTAATTGTCGCTTCGGCGGTTTCAGAGAAGGCTTTGCCAACCACCACATCGGTGGGCAGGGGAATATTGACTTTTTTCATCAGCGCCTGAGCAGCGGGAATAAGGTCTAGCTCAAAGAGAGATTTACCGACCGGCTTGCCAGCTGCAGCCAAAAACGTATTAGCTATACCGCCGCCAACAATTAGTTGATCTACTCTATCTGAAAGGGTTTCGAGGACTATCAATTTGGTCGATACCTTCGAGCCGCCAACAATTGCAGCAACCGGTGGTGTCGGAGCTGCCAGAGCTTTTTCCAGCGCCTTCAATTCATTTTCTAGCAATGGTCCAGCACAGGCGACTGGCGCATATTTGGATACACCGTGGGTTGAGGCCTGAGCGCGATGAGCTGTACCAAAGGCGTCCATAACAAATATATCGCAGAGCTTGGCGTAGGCTTTGGCCAGAGTATCGTCGTTCTTTTTCTCGCCGGGATTAAAGCGCACATTTTCAAGAATAACGATCTCGCCATCATTCATCTCAATGCCGTTAGTCCAGCTCTGTTCAAGCCTAACCGGCTGGCCGAGCAAACCGCTAAGGTGCTTGGCCACGGGCTCCATACTAAAATCGGGGTTATATTCACCTTCAGTAGGACGACCTAAGTGTGACATCAGAATCACTTTAGCGCCGGCTTGGATCGCTTGTTGAATGGTGGGTAGTGCGGCTTGGATGCGCGCATCGCTGGTAACCTGACCCTCTTTGATAGGTACATTGAGGTCTTCGCGAATCAGTACTCGTTTGCTGGCTAGATCCAGTTCGGTCATTAACTTGACGGTCATATCAGTCCTTAGGTATTAAATTATATTCAGGGTCTCAGGTGTTTATCTCCGCTGAACACCAGTGCAACAGAGTATCAATCATTCTGTTGGCATAGCCCCATTCATTATCGAACCAAATCAACACTTTGACGAGTTTCCCCTGACTCACGCGAGTCTGGCTAGCATCGACAATGCCGCTGCGCGGGTCGTGATTAAAATCACAGGAGGCCAAAGGCTCTTCGGTGTAACCGAGTACGCCATGGAGCGCGCCGAGGGAAGCCTGTTCAAGGGCGCGATTAATTTTATCTGTATCTACTTTGCTGTTGAGCATCACAGAGAGGTCAATCGCCGAGACATTGACCGTGGGCACGCGCATAGCTTGCGCCTGAAAGCGTCCAGTAAGTTCGGGTAACAAGCGATCTATGCCCAGGGCTAACCCGGTGTCGACTGGAATAATCGACTGCATGGCAGCGCGGGTTTTGCGTAAATCGGTGTTGTGATAGGCGTCAATTACCGGCTGGTCATTCATTGCCGAGTGAATGGTTGTGATCACACCCCCCTCGACACCAAACTGATCATGCAGCACTTTAATCACTGGCACTACACAGTTAGTGGAGCAGGAAGCGCTGGAAATAACGGTTTCTTTGCCACTGAGAAGGTGCTGGTTTATGCCGTAGACAATGGTGGCATCGACTGTTGATTCCGCTGGTTGAGAAAACAACACGCGCTTGGCGCCACTGGCAATGTGTTGCTCGGCGGTTTCACGATCGGAAAAAGTACCGCTACATTCGAGCACCACATCGACATTGAGCTCAGCCCAGGGCAACTGCTCTATATCGGGCTGGTGGATAATAACGATATCGTCACCATTCACCGTCAATAGATTTTCAGTGGCAGTGACAGTACCTGGGAAGCGGCCATGTGTGGAGTCATAGTGCGTCAGGTGGGCAATGGTTTTGCTATCTGCGAGTTCGTTTATCGCGACAACTTGTACGCTATTGCGCGACTCTGATTCATAGAGCGCGCGCAACACCGAACGGCCGATACGGCCATAGCCATTAATGGCTATGCGTAACACTAGCCAATAGCCTCTACAATATTGTTCACCACATTTTCGACGGTGAAACCAAATTCTTTCATCAGTTCGCCGCCGGGGGCAGACTCACCGAAACTGGTCATGCCGACAACGCGACCGTCGAGGCCGACAAACTTATACCAGTAATCTGCATGCAAGGCTTCCACTGCAACACGCGCTCTAACCGCTGCGGGCAGCACTGCTTCGCGATAATCGGCGTCCTGAGCAGAGAAGATTTCGGCACAAGGCATAGAGACAACACGCACCTGAGTGCCCTGCTCGGCTAGCTGTTCCGCAGCAACCATGGCCAGTTCAACTTCTGATCCTGTAGCAATCACAATCGCCTGAGGCGCGTCGCAATCACGAAGGATATAGCCGCCGCGCGCAATATCAGCAACCTGCTGTGTGCTGCGAGGCATAGGAGCCAGACCTTGGCGACTAAACACCAGGGCGCTGGGTCCGTCGCCGCGAACTATGGCGCTTTTCCAGCACACCGCAGATTCCACGGTGTCACAGGGACGCCAGGTGTGAAGGTTAGGTGTGGAACGAAGGGCGCTGAGTTGCTCAACCGGCTGGTGGGTAGGGCCATCTTCACCAAGACCGATTGAGTCGTGGGTATAGACAAAAATACTTTGTAGTCCCATCAGAGCTGACATGCGCACCGCGTTGCGGGCATATTCCATAAACATCAGGAAGGTGGCGCCGTAATTAACAAAACCGCCGTGAAGGGCAATACCGTTCATCATTGCGCTCATACCGAATTCACGCACGCCGTAATAGATATAGTTGCCGTCAGCATTGTCGCCGCTGATGTCCTTTGAACCAGACCAGATAGTCAAGTTAGAGCCGGCCAGATCCGCAGACCCGCCAAGCAGTTCTGGCAACATTGGGCCGTAGGTATTGAGACAGTTCTGTGAGGCTTTGCGCGAGGCAACCTTTTCCATCTTGTCCTGGCACTGTTGAATATAGGCATCAGCCTGAGCATTGAAGTCTTCTGGCAGATCACCGCGCGTACGACGCTCAAACTCTGCAGCTAGTTCTGGGAACTCAGCGCGATATTCTTCAAGCTGACTGGCCCAAGTAGTCTGTGCAGCGGTACCTTTAGCAACGCCGTTCCAACCAGCATAGTGCTCGTCGGGAATCTCGAAAGGACCATGAGTCCAACCCAGAGCTTCGCGAGTCAGCGCCACTTCGTCCGCACCCAGTGCAGCGCCGTGACAATCTTCTTTGCCCTGCTTGTTGGGCGAACCAAAACCAATAATGGTTTTGCAGCAAATCAATGTTGGTTTGCCAGTCTCAGCATGGGCTTCTTCAATAGCCGCTTTAATCGCATCGCTATCGTGACCGTCAACATTGGGAATAACGTGCCAGCCGTAAGATTCAAATCGTGCCGGTGTGTCATCGCTAAACCAACCTTCAACTTCACCGTCGATAGAGATGCCATTGTCATCATAAAACGCGGTTAGCTTGCCGAGCTTTAAGGTGCCGGCCAGTGAACAAACTTCGTGGGAGATACCTTCCATCAAACAGCCATCACCAAGGAAAGTGTAGGTTTGGTGATCGACAATATCGTGGCCTGGACGGTTAAACTGCGCGGCGAGAACTTTCTCTGCCAGGGCCATACCTGCGGCATTACTGATGCCTTGGCCAAGAGGACCAGTGGTGGTTTCAACACCGGGAGCGTAACCGTATTCCGGGTGACCCGGAGTCTTGGAGTGCAGCTGGCGGAAATTTTTGATCTCTTCAATCGGCAAATCGTAGCCGGAAAGGTGCAGCAATGAGTAGAGCAACATCGAGCCATGGCCATTGGAAAGCACAAAGCGGTCTCGGTTGACCCAAGTAGGATCGGCTGGGTTATGGCTCAGATAGTCATTCCAGAGAACTTCAGCAATATCTGCCATGCCCATTGGGGCACCTGGATGGCCACTATTGGCCTGTTGAACAGCATCCATACTGAGGGCGCGAACGGCATTTGCAAGCTCTCTACGTGAGGCCATAAATCATCACTCCTGGTAGTCAAAATTTAGGCGCGCATTGTCTCCTACCAGAGGTTACCAGTAAACCGATATTCGCTATGGCTACTGTTTATTCTAAGCTTATTTTACGCAGTGAAATAACTAACTTGCCCACCCTCACCTTATATAAAAATATTTTGATATATAAAAATCACTATGTTAAAGTCGCGGCCATGGATAACCTCAGTCATCTTGACAGCCAGCCCAGATCAACCACCGATACCGGCGTTATTACCGCGCTCTGCAAAGCGGCGGGCGATCCGTTGCGCATGCAGGTTTTGAAGGTACTGCAACAAAATGCCTATGGCGTGCTAGAACTCTGCCAAGTGTTTGATATCCGCCAGTCGGCAATGAGCCATCATCTTAAGATTCTCGCCAATGCCGGACTGGTGGCAACTCGTCGCGAGGGCACGACAATTTTTTATCGCCGCAACGAGAGCCATCCGGATACAGATCTGCAGGCACTGCAACATGTGCTGTTTCAAACGATTGACGATGCTGCATTAGATCCCGCCCTGCGCACCCGACTGGAATCGATTAACACCGAGCGCTCTGCTGCTTCGGTCGCGTTCTTTAATCAGAATGCAGCACGGTTTGAAGAAAATCAGGATTTGATAGCCAGCTGGTCAGACTATGGCGAGAGCGTTGAAAGCTTTCTCGATAACAGTATTGCCGCTCGGGAATCAGCCTTGGAAATCGGTCCCGGCTACGGCCAATTTCTGGGCAAATTATCGGCCACCTTTAAGCAGGTTACGGCGCTGGATAACTCGGCAGAGATGCTTGAGCAGTGCCGTACCAGAGCCACCAGTCAGGGCCTGCAAAATATCGACTTTAAGCTTGGCGATACCAATCTAGCAATCAGTGAAGGGCTGCGCAGTGACTGTATATCTCTGAATATGGTGCTGCACCACAACCCAACACCGGGAGATATTGTCAGTGCCTGTGCGCAGCTGCTAAACAGTGGCGGCGTGCTTTTAATCACTGACCTCTGTGCCCACGATCAGGATTGGGTACAAAAAGCCTGTGGCGATCTGTGGCTCGGCCTCGAACCTCAGGAGCTGACTCGCTGGGCACTGAGTGCCGGCTTAGTAGAGGGCAATAGCCTCTATCTGGCGCAGCGCAATGGCTTTCGAATTCAACTGCGGCAGTTTGTTAAATCCCTGTCCGACAATCCTTAATTTTAAGACAGATTACAACGGAAAAGTTTATGTCTAATTATTCTATTTTCACCTCAGAATCAGTCTCTGAGGGCCACCCAGATAAAATGGCCGATCAGATTTCTGACGCGGTTTTGGATGCCATTTTAAAAGATGACCCCCACTCTCGTGTCGCCGTCGAGACTCTGGTCAAAACCGGCATGACAATTATTGCGGGTGAAGTGCGCACTGATACCTATGTGGATCTGGAGCAGATTGTTCGCGATGTGATTACTGGTATAGGTTATGACAGTTCCGAGGTTGGCTTTGATGGCAACTCCTGTGCCGTGCTCAATGCCATCGGCAAGCAGTCCAGCGATATAGCCCAGGGCGTCGATGAAGCCCAGGATAAAGATATAGGCGCCGGCGACCAGGGCCTGATGTTTGGTTATGCGAGTAATGAAACCTCTGTGTTGATGCCCGCACCGATTTACTACGCTCACCGTCTGGTGGAACGCCAAGCCCAGCTGCGCAAGAATGGCGTATTGCCCTGGTTGCGTCCTGATGCAAAAAGCCAGGTAACTCTGAGATATGAGAACGGCAAGCCGGTGGCCATTGATGCCGTCGTTCTGTCTACACAGCACGCGCCGAATATAGCTCTGCCGGATCTTCAGGACGCGGTGCGCGAAGAAATCATCAAGCATGTGCTGCCAGAAGAATGGCTGCATGCGGGTACCCAATATCATATTAACCCTACCGGCCAGTTTATTATTGGCGGGCCTATGGGCGACTGTGGACTTACCGGACGCAAGATTATTGTCGACACTTACGGCGGCATGGCCCACCACGGTGGTGGCGCATTCTCCGGAAAGGATCCCACCAAGGTGGATCGTTCAGCCGCCTATGCCGGACGCTATGTAGCAAAAAATATTGTCGCTGCCGGCCTAGCTGATCGCTGCGAAATTCAGGTCTCTTACGCCATTGGTGTCTCGGAGCCTACGTCTATTAGCGTTAATACTTTTGGCACCGGCAAGCTCCGTGATGAAGAGATTGTCGCTCTTGTGCGTGACAACTTTGATCTGCGCCCTCGGGGACTTATCGAAATGCTCGACCTGCGCCGACCGATCTATCAACAGACAGCTTCTTACGGCCACTTTGGCCGTGAGTTAGAAAATTTTACTTGGGAAAAAACCGACAAAGTAGCGGCGCTTCAGAAAGCTCTCTGAATAGAAAGCTCTCTAACTAGAAAGCTCTTTAACGTTTAACACCCACATACAAGCATTGATCAACAGGAAACAATTTATGTCCGAAGCCAAATTTAGCGATTATAAAATCGCCGATATCTCCCTCGCCGATTGGGGCAAAAAAGAGATTTCAATCGCCGAGTCAGAGATGCCGGCACTGATGGCGCTGCGTGAGAAATATCACGCCGAGCAACCTCTGGCCGGAGCACGAATTCTCGGCTGTATTCATATGACTATTCAAACCGCCGTGTTAATCGAAACGCTTGAAGCATTGGGTGCACAAGTGCGCTGGACATCATGCAATATTTTTTCCACTCAGGATCATGCCGCTGCCGCAGTTGCTGCAAATGGGACGCCAGTCTTTGCTTGGAAGGGTGAGACGGAAGAAGAGTATGAATGGTGCCTGGAACAGCAAGTTCTGAAAGACGGCGTGCCCTGGAATGCCAATATGATTCTCGACGATGGCGGTGACTTAACCGGTTTATTGCACCAGAAATACCCAGAGGTTTTGGACTCAGTTCACGGCGTTACCGAAGAGACCACCACCGGTGTGCACCGTCTCTATGAAATGCTTAAGAGTGGCGAGTTAAAGATTCCTGCAATCAATGTAAATGACTCCGTGACTAAGTCGAAGTGCGATAACAAATACGGCTGTCGTCACAGCCTTAACGACGCCATCAAGCGCGGTACCGATCACCTGCTGTCAGGCAAAAAAGCGGTAGTCGTAGGTTACGGCGATGTGGGTAAGGGTTCTGCACAGTCACTGCGCCAAGAAGGCATGATCGTTAAGGTCACTGAAGCGGATCCAATCTGTGCCATGCAGGCTTGCCTAGATGGTTTTGAGGTTGTATCAACGTACAACGAAGGCGATGTCACTAAGGGCGTCAATGCTGATCTGCTGGGTAATACCGATCTGTTAGTCACCAGCACCGGCAACTTCAATGTCTGTGGTTCAGATATTCTGGCGGCGCTTAAGAGCGGCTGTGTGGTCTGTAATATCGGTCACTTCGACAACGAAATCGATACCGCATTTATGCGTAAAACCTGGGAGTGGGATGAGATCAAACCTCAGGTGCACAAGGTCTATCGTGACCGCGCCAGCAATGATCACTTGCTGCTGCTAGCCGAAGGCCGTCTGGTCAATCTGGGTAATGCTACAGGCCACCCAAGTCGGATTATGGATGGGTCTTTTGCCAACCAGGTATTGGCACAGATCGATCTGTACAAAAAGCAGTTTGCCGCTCAAGACGAGGCCACTAAAGCACAGATGCTGCGCGTAGAAGTACTGCCCAAACATCTTGACGAAGAAGTGGCCGGTCATATGGTGCGCGGTTTTGGTGGCGTAGTCACCAAACTGACTCAGGCCCAGGCTGACTATATTAATGTACCGGTCAACGGTCCATTTAAAGGCGATAGCTACAAGTACTAATCTGCAATTTCGATTGCCATAGAGGAACAGCTTGATGAACACAGATACACCAGATCTCAGCTTTGAATTTTTCCCGCCGAAAACTGAGCAGGGAAAAACTAAGCTGGCGACAACCCGACAGGAGTTGGGCAAATTCAATCCGGAGTTTTTCTCAGTAACCTATGGCGCTGGCGGCTCAACCCGTGCGACTACTGCAGATCAGGTTGCCGCGATTCAGGCTGATGGTTTTGACGTGGCGCCGCATATTTCCTTTGGCGGCAACTCTGAGACTGAAGTCTTGGAGCTACTGAACAGCTACAAGGCCGCTGGGGTCAAACATTTGGTCGCTCTGCGCGGCGACCTGCCCTCGGGCATGGGTGGGGCCGCACAGTTGGTGCATGCCAATCAGTTGGTGGAATTTATTCGCCAGCACACCGGCGATCACTTTAATATTAATGTCGCCGCCTACCCTGAGATTCACCCAGAAGCTGAAAGTTACAGCAAAGATGTTTTCTGGCTCGGTGAAAAGTTTAAGGCCGGCGCAGATCGCGCAATTACGCAATATTTTTACAGTGCCGATGCCTACTTTAAGTTTGTCGATGAGTGCGCCAAAGGCGGAATCAATCAGCCGATTATTCCTGGGATTATGCCGCTGACCAATTACGCCAATCTAATTCGCTTCTCCGATAGCTGCGGTGCCGATATTCCCCGCTGGTTGCGCTGGCAGTTAAAAGAGCGCAGCGACAATATGGATGATCTGGTTAGCTATGGCATTGATATTGTCAGCGAACTGAGCCAGAAGCTGCTCGACGGTGGCGCACCAGGCCTGCATTTTTACACCATGAATCAATGGCAGGTTACTGGTACCCTGTGTCGTAATCTTGGCTTTGCGGAAAACAACTAAATAGTTCCAATGCGTATCCCTCGAATATTTACTGACCAGCCCCTCAGCAGTGGTGCCAATTTAGCGCTGTCGGGCAGCGCCGCGCGACATCTGTCGTCGGCATTGCGTATGTCTGCTGGCCAGGAAATCACCCTTTTTAATGGTCTAGGCGGAGAGTTCTCCGCGACTTTAACCAGCGCGACAAAGTCTCAGGTAGAGGTCAGTATTGGCGAGTTTCGCAACATCGATCGCGAATCACCGCTAAATTTACATCTGGCGATTGCCGTATCCCGCGGTGAACGCATGGATTGGATTGTGCAAAAAGCCACTGAGCTCGGCGTCTCTGAAATCACTCCGCTATTTAGCGAGCGCACAGAAGTGAAGCTCAATGGTGAACGACTAGAGAAGAAATTGCGCCACTGGCAGCAGGTTTCAATCAGCGCCTGTGAACAGTGTCAGCGCAATCTGGTGCCGAGCATTAATCCCGCCCTGACATTGGATCAATGGCTGAGTCAGGACACTGGCAATGCAGAACAGCTTAAGCTGGTGCTGCATCATCGCAGCGATAAATCCCTGGCACAGCATCAACCGCCAAAAAGTGCCTGCCTTCTGGTGGGACCCGAGGGCGGACTTAGCGACAATGAGATTAGTCGCGCCATGGACAATGGCTTTGCCGCTCTAACCTTGGGCCCCAGAGTAATGCGAACCGAAACTGCGCCGCTGGCAGCGATCAGTATTATGCAGTCAGTTTGGGGAGATATGGGCTGAAGCCTTTTAGCTTCAAGGTCCTGCTTCTGGGACTGAGTGTCCTGTTGCTACAGACTGTTGCTCAGGGCGCTGTATTTGGTGATGGAAACCCGGACAATGGTATTGAAGATCAACGTCTGATGCCGCTTCAGGGGCAGTACAATCAAGAACAGCGAGTCGCTCTATCTGCCGTTGGGACGGTTAACTGCGACGGTGGCCTGAGGGGCACCGCAACGCATATTAAAAGCCCTTTGGTGCATCCAACCCAGGCGATTATAGTGACCGCCGCGCATATCTTATTTGACGCTAAATCCGGCAAAAAATACGCTTCTTGCAGCTATCTCCCGAAAAATAAGCGGTTTAGTGCTATTCCATTCGCCATGGTCTCGGCCCATAACTTCGACCCGCTCAGTGAAAATAAGATTGCTCAATCGGAGAGCGATATTGTGTTTGTGGCGCTATCTAGGTCACTGCAACAGCCAGCCTTGAAATTAAATATCGGCCAATCTATCGGCTCTGGAAGATTGTCTTTGCTAGGTTATAACAGCAGCCAGAATCAAATCACCGAGTCAGTCGGCTGCGAGCAGTACAGCTCGATTCAATTTGCCAGTGAAAAATTGCTCTTGCATGACTGTGATGCGAGAAGCGGTGCCTCTGGGGGACCGCTTTTGTTAGAGGATAAGAATCACCAGACAACTCAATTAATTGCCATACATGGCGGTACCCTGCTGGTAAATAAAGCTGATGTACCAAGCCTCCACCTGAGCTCCCAAACCAACAGCGCCAATCGCGACGGCGCTGTGGCGGATCCTGAGCGCTGGATCAATCAGGCACGCAGAGTTGATCAGTCTGTGCTGCTGCGACTGCAGCAGTTTGCTGCATATCTTGCCAAGGGTTCTCTAGGTCAAAGATAACATCCTGAGCAAACCCGGGAATATGCACACCTTTGGCACTAATAGTGACCCCGGCCTCATCAATTAATGGCTCACCAAAGCGATAGATGACATCCAGCTGGGCGGCATCGGCACGAGTGGCATACTGCGCCGCTGTAGCACGGGTTATATCCCGCTGAGCCAAATAGGCATTGAATCGACCGGCGTAGCGCACGGCCAGCATCTCCTCAACCTTTTCCGGTGACAACAGCACAGCTGTAGCATTGTTGCCGCCAAAGCCTTTTGAATTGATAAAGGCGACATCCATCTTGCCAGCACTGACATCTATATCTTGCAGCGGGAAACGCAGACGCTCTTGGGCTACATCCGGCGCTATTTCGGTGATCGTTTTAATCCCCGGAATCATGTGATATTTAAAGGTTCCCAGCGCAGATACAAGCTGATCACCACTGGCGGTGGACAGGGAGTGGCCAACATAGGATTTCGCCGCTGTTACCGGCCAATCATAAATATCAAAGGCAGTGGCAACCTGCTCAATCAAATGTGATTCGGTGGTTCGGTTAGCCGGGGTGCTGGATCCGTGAGCGTGGACAAAGCTGTGCTTTTTAACACTGTCTTCTCCGACAATATTGATCGCTGCGGCGACCGCTTTGGAGAAGGAAATATAGTTGCCCACTCCAGGGGCTGAAATAGATTTTTTCACACCGTCAGCATTGATAAACACCTCTGGCACAGCGCCGTGAATATCGGCACCCAGCTCAATAGCCAGGGCATCATCCATCAGCACAATATACTGGGTCGCTTCCGACAGAGTAAAGCCACAGTTATGGCCAAAGGGGCGGCTGGCTCGACGCCAATCTGGGGTGTCTGTGCCATCTAATTTGCACAGATTTTCATCGCTGCCGAGGGCACTCATATTGGCAAAGCCCTCGGAGATCTCTGGGGTGACACCGGCTTCGGCATTACCCAAAATAGCCACGCGCCGGCGACCGCTGCGAATATCTCGCACCGCGGCTTGCAGTACATAGAGGAAGCTGGCGCAGGCGCCGGTAATGGCTTCAGTGTGACCGACACTACCCAGTACATAGGCATTAACAAAGTCCGCTGGCATAGAGTTTAAACCCAGAGGAACCTGCTTGGCGGTGGTACGACTGCCGCGTAAACGGGCTTGTAACAGACCACCAAAACCCTCTTCGGTCATCTGACTTAATACGCTAGAGGAGTAAACACCTACTTCGTCTGGAGAGACTGAGGCAGCCACTTTATCCCAAGGAATTCCCATTGAATGCACAGCATCGCTGGCGCCGATTAAAGCCATCTGCAGACTGCGTGGATGGAAGCGGCTATTGTAATGATCTGAAGGGTTAAACCCGCTGGGCAATTGTCCCGCCGCCTTGGCAATAAGCTCGTAGGGGGACTCGACAAGATATTGGCTGGAACCGGTTGCCGTCACCTCAACACTGCCATCTTCCAGGTCGCGAATCTGCCAGCTCTGGGGTGGCACCTTGGGAAGATCACGCTTGAGCATGGTGAACTGAACAGTCTGCTCAGGCGCATCGGTCAGGGAAATCTTTTTATGACCTGGGATATTGGCCGGATCAAATAACTCAATTTTGCGAATCAATGTGCCATCGAGCACCTGCTGACGAAAACGACTATCTACATCAAGTGCGCTCAACAGCACGCCATCTTGATCACGATAGTGTTCCCCTTCTTTAGTCACTTGAGCCATTAGACAGGCAAGGCTGACGATAGTCTTAAGCTGTTCTTCAGCTGGCAGTGACTCGAGAATCATACGGCGAAATGCTTGGTGGGAGGAGCTGCGTCCAGCAGCGCTATAGCCGCCGAAGCCGACAATAAGCGGAAGAGAGTTGGGCATAAGAACGTCCTTGAAGTGAGGCTGTAGATAGGCTGTAAGTGTAGGCAGAGCTACCTAGATATGCTTTTGTTAATCCGCCAAACAATATTGCTATTTAGCCATATAGCCGTTACATGGTATATTGCGGTCATTATGACCTTTAATCTGACGCTTTTACTCTGTGACAATATGCTCGTTTCCAGCACCACGCTGGCGGCTGAGATTTTCCAATTTGCCGAAGCCATGGCCCGCGCCAGCAGGGGCCCTCACACCAAACTCAGGGTTCGCTGGGTGAGTATTGACGGTAAGCCGGTGCTGACCTCGGCCGGTTTTCAGCTAACACCAACCCACGCTATAGACGACCGTTTTACCAGCGATCTTATTCATATCCCGGCGCTGTGGCGCAATCCACGCCCGGCAGTGGCAAATAATCAGGCTTACATACCTTGGCTGCAGGAACAGCATCAACGCAACAGTAGCTTTACTGCGGTGGGTACAGGGGTATGTTTTTTGGCCGAGGCAGGACTTCTCGACGACAAGCCGGCGACGACTCACTGGCACTACTTCGACCAGCTGCAGCGCAGTTACCCAAAGGTAAAATTGGCGCGCCAACACTTCACCACTCAGTCGGGCAATGTTTATTGTGCGGCCAGTATCAATGCCATGGCTGAGTTGATTATGCATCAGGTAGAGCGGATCTTTGGGCGGGTGATTGCGCATCAGGCACAGCGCAATTTTTTCCATGAAATTCGTAATTTAACCGAGCCACTCAGCCTAGGTGACCAACATAAGACCCATAGCGACGAAGCCATTGTGCAAGCGCAGATGTGGATTCAGGACAATCTCAGCAAACAGCTGGCGGTGCCAGAGTTAGCGGCGCAATTTGGCATGAGTACAAGGAGCTTTAATCGGCGCTTTGTCGCAGCCTTGGCAATGACGCCTGGAGATTATCTAACGGACGTGCGAATGACCTTTGCCTGTGATCTGTTAAAGAATACGGATTTGACGATTTTGGGGATTGCGGGTTATAGCGGTTACAACGATGCCAGTTGGTTTTCGTCGCGCTTTAAACACTGGTCTGGCAATAGTCCGAAGGAGTATCGCAATACAGTGCGGGGGAAACTATTTTCCACTGGGGTGACTTGAGCGCCACCCCGGCAGAAATAATACTTAGCTGATAAGTACTGACTAATCCGTGCTAACTAATCCGGGCTTAGATAACCCGTACGTGAACAACACCTTCGACCGCTTCGATCTGGGCCTTGAGGCTGTCATTGAGGTCACCCTCGATATCGATAATATTGTAGGCAATCTCATCGCGGCTCTTGTTTACCATATCCACAACATTGATCTCGCCGTCAGCTAAAACAGACAATACGCTACCGAGAACCTTGGGCACGTTTTTATTGGTGAAGGTGATGCGTGTTCCACCGTTGCGTGACATTCTAATTTTCGGGTAGTTAACCGAATTTAGGATGTTACCGTTCTCAAGGAAGTCCATAAGTTGGTTGGCAGCCATTACTGCACAGTTCTCTTCAGCTTCTTCTGTGCTGGCACCAATATGCGGCATCAGCAACACATCTTTGCGGCCGAGCAGCTCAGGTGCTGGGAAGTCAGTGATATAACCGGCAATCACGCCAGCATCCAACGCGGCGACCATATCGGCACTGCTAACAATTTCTTCGCGGGCGAAGTTAAGGATCTTAGCGGTGCTTCTCATGCCCGCCAGAGTCTTGCTGTTAATCAAATGCTTGGTCGCAGGAATCGCAGGAACGTGCAGGGTAATAAAGTCTGAGCAAGCCAACAGCGCTTCGAGATTTTCCATGCGCTCAACACTGCTCGACAGCTGCCAGGCAGCCTCAACCGAAATAGCCGGATCGTAACCCACTACATTCATACCCAGTTCTAGGGCCAGATTCCCAATCATCGAGCCAATGGCTCCAAGACCCACTACACCCAGAGTTTTGCCCTGAATTTCGCCACCGGCAAAATTCTTTTTCTCTTTTTCCAGCAACTTGCCCATCTCGCCCGAATCGGTCATTTCGGTGAGGCCCTGAACATAGTTCATGCCGCCGTAAATATCTCGCGATCCCATCAGTAGCGCTGCGACAATCAGTTCTTTTACTGCGTTGGCATTGGCTCCTGGGGTATTGAAGACAACAACGCCCTTCTCGGTGTAATCAGCGACAGGAATATTATTCGTACCAGCACCGGCGCGGGCAATGGCAACCACGGACTCTGGCAGCACTTCGGTGTGTAGCTTCTGGCTGCGCAACAAAATACCATCTGCATCAGTACTTTCACTGGACACCTGGTAGCTGTCGGTAGGAAAGCGGCTTAGGCCTTTGGATGAAATGGCATTGTAGGTACGAATTTTATACATAGTTTTAATAGTCTCGTTTTTTGTTTTTTAGTCAGTGGCAATGTTTACAGGCTAAGTGTTTACGCGCTTACTTCGCTATAGGCCCAATCGAGCCATGGCAGCAGCGCGTCAAGGTCAGATGCCTCAACCGTAGCGCCACACCAAATACGCAGTCCCGCCGGCGCATCGCGGTAAGCCCCTATATCGAAGGCAACAGCCTCTGAGGCTAACAATTTAACAATCTGCTTAACCTGATCGGCTTCAAGATCAAGGGTCAAGCAAACACTGGTATTCGAAATCTGTTCCGCTTCCTGAGCCAAGAAGTGCGCCCAGGGACGACTCTCGACAAAGCCTTTTATCACATCGAGATTAGCATTGGACTTGGCTATAGCCGCTGGCAGGCCACCGATCGAGCGCACCCAGTCGAGGGCGTCTAGATAGTCGGCAACACAGAGCATCGATGGTGTATTGATCGTCTCGCCACGGAAAATACCTTCGATCAGCTTGCCACCTTTGGTCAGGCGGAAGATCTTTGGCAGAGGCCAGGCTGGGGTATAGCTTTCCAGACGCTCAACCGCACGGGGGCTGAGTATCAACATGCCGTGGCCACCTTCGCCACCCAGCACTTTTTGCCAGCTGTAGGTGACTACATCAAGCTTTTCCCAAGGCATCTCCATAGCGAACACTGCAGAGGTCGCATCGCAGATAGTCAAACCCGTGCGCTCATCGCTGATCCAGTCGGCATTGGGCAGCTTGACACCAGCAGTAGTCCCGTTCCAGGTAAATACGGTGTCATTATCCGGATTGGCTTGGGTCATATCTGGCAGCTGACCGTAGTCGGCGGTGTAGCTATTGAGGTTATCTAATTTAAGCTGCTTTGTGGCATCCGTGAGCCAGCCGCTACCAAAGGATTCCCAGGCAAATACATCTACTGGGCGGGCACCGAGTACAGACCACATAATCATCTCAAAGGCGCCGGTATCTGAAGCTGGCACTACGCCCACTCTGTAGCCTTCTGGCAACCCAAGAATCTCTGCTGTATCAGTGCAGGCACGACCGAGCGAGAGCTTGCCGACGCTGGAACGGTGTGAACGACCAAGAGTATCTATATCAAGATTGTTAAGATCATAACCCGGGCGCTTTGAGCAGGGGCCAGATGAAAAATTTGGATTGGCAGGCTTATTAAGTGGCTTCATGGAATATGACGACTTCTTCTGATTATCAGAGTTGGTGAAAAGGGTAGATTTTCATCTGCGAATTGTAGTGTCAGTGTGGGGCCCTATAAAGGGCTTTTGCTCATTATGATTATTGATCTGAACTATTAAGGCCAGATCAATAATCTAGGGCCAGAGCTACAGGTGCGCTTAGTTTGCAGCGGCGCGTTCCTTGGCGATCAAGTAGTTTGCAACCTTGATCATGCCCTCAAAGCCTCCAGACATTCTGGAACTGACTCTGTATTTGCCATTAACCACCATTTCTGGTGTTCCCTGAGTGCGGTAACCGCGCATCCGAGCTTTGGCTTGGTTAACCATGCTGCTCATGCCAAAGGAGTTGAACACCTGAGAAAATTTCTCGGCACTGACACCAGCGGCAACAAAAAATTTCACTAAATCCTGCTCCGAACGAACGGCTTCACGCTTCACGTGGATCGCTTCAAAAATCGCCATATGCACCTGATCGAGAACCTTGAGCATGCTGGCGCTATAGTAAGCGCGAGCATAGAGCTCCATGCTTGGTTGCCAAACTGCTGGAGTGCGCTGCACATCAACATCAGCTGCCAACGTCTCAAACCAAGGCTCGAGCACCGCTTCGAAGTTAAAGCAGTGGCCGCAGGTATAGGCAAATACTTCATTGACTTCAATCTTGGACGGATTCGCTGTCCTTACCGTTTGTGGTAGCACTTCATAATCGACACCGGCCTTAAATGCGCTGTCTTCAGCGGCACAGCCCAGTGAAACCGGGATCAAAAACAGTAGAAACAGATAACTGGAAACACGTCGCAACATAAGAAACTCCTGTAAAACTATTTAGCTATTTAGTGACTTTCCCAAACCCATAAAGACTGCGATCACGCAATTACTCAGGGAGCGCAGCCTTCTGCAAAACTCAGTTAAGTCCAGAGATATAGTTGGCTACTGCTTTAATCTCTTTATTGCTCAGTCGTTCAGCAACGCCCTGCATAATTTTGGCATTTGCACCGCTGGCACGTTCTCCGCTTTGATACTTAAGCAATTGGCTCTCGATGTAACCGGCGTGCTGACCGCCCAACGCAGGATAACCTGCAGGGCCGTTGCCCGTTCCAGCTGGTGAGTGACAGCCAGTGCAAGAAGGCACACCAGTCTTAAGATTGCCGGCACGGTAAAGATTTTCACCCAGTTCTAGGGCTTCGGCAGGGTCGCTGTAGCCGATCAGGGAAATTTCTTGAGCGCCCGCAATGGTGCGCTGCTGGCTGTCATAAAAAGCAGCCATATCTTGCAGGTCTTGATCTGAGTTAGCGTCGAGCAAACCGGTCATTTCGACAATCACGCGCTCACCAGATTTGATGCTCTGCAGTTGACGGTGGAGATATTTCTCACCCAAGCCGGCCAGCTTAGGGAAGGCAGCAACCATGCTATTGCCGTCATTTGCATGACAGCCAGCGCACATTGCTACCTTGTTTTTTCCTGCTGCAGCATCGCCAGCTGCCAGAACCTGAGTAGCTGCGAATGTAGCTACCAGACAAATAATCGTTAAAAAGCTTTTTTTCATGGTTAATCAACTCGTGCAATCGGCTAGAATAGGTTGCGTTCGCGCAACTACTTTTATCTGTACCCTAGCCATGTCGGCTAAAGCCGGCGCATTATATACCAATATGCGTCAACTCTTACAGCGAGATAATGACCCTATATTCATGGATTCAAATCATATCGATTATCAGCGCGTTACATTTCTAACCAGCGCACCCTCAATCAAGCAATGTCCCGAAGACAGTGGCTGTGAAGTCGCCTTTGCCGGGCGTTCAAATGCCGGTAAATCCAGTGCCATTAATACTCTTACACGTATCCGTGGACTGGCCCGAACCAGTAAAACCCCTGGACGCACACAGCTGATTAACTTCTTCGATCTAGGCAATGACAAGCGCTTGGTGGATCTGCCCGGATATGGCTACGCCAAGGTGCCCATTGAAATGAAGCGCGAGTGGGACCGAGACCTAGCCGAATACCTGCAGCTACGACAAAGCCTTGCTGGTTTGGTATTGCTTATGGATATTCGTCATCCATTGCAAGAGTTCGATCTGCAGATGCTAAACTGGGCAGCGCAGGCAGGATTGCCGGTGCATATCCTGCTGACCAAGTCTGACAAACTCAAACGCGGTCCCGGACAGAATGCTCTGTTAATGGTTGAGCGGCATCTGCGCGATATGGACCCTGGCTGCACCTTGCTGAGTGTTCAGACTTTTTCTTCCTTAAAGAAGCAGGGACTACCAGAATTGGAGTCAGTCTTGGCCCATTGGCTCAACTCAGACTTTGTTGATCCCGCTACAGCTTAGGTCATTCAGCGGTCTCTGCAGGACTACACTCGCATCTCTTTAAGCGCCCCTCTTGTAAAACTTGTAAAATAAGCAAGGCAAAAAAAACCCGGCTCAAAGTTGAACCGGGGTCTGCGTTGCTTTGCTTGGGAGTTCCAGCGTTGCAGTTGCTTAGATTGGGGGAGAGTAAGCAATCATGTCTTGCCCTAATTAAGACAGGCTGAAATGAAATAGTTCACAAATTATCAAAATAAGTTAAAAATAAATTTTTATCTAACCGCTAGCCTCTCTTTTACCCGCCCTTTTGAGCATCTGACCCATCAAAAAGGATTAGTGCGCCTCATCCCAGTTGTCGCCAACACCTATATCAACCACCAACGGGACCAGCAGCTCGGCGGCGCTCTCCATAAGGTCATTAAGGCCTTTTTGAACTTCTTCCATCTCTGACTCTGGCACTTCCAGTACTAATTCATCGTGCACCTGCATAATAATCTTGCTGGTTAAGTCACTGGTTTCGAGCCAGTTATGCACATTGATCATCGCCAGTTTAATAATATCGGCAGCGGTGCCCTGCATCGGCGCATTAATTGCCGTGCGCTCAGCGGCCTGACGACGCATACCATTGCTGGCATTAATTTCCGGCAAATACAGTCGACGACCAAAAACCGTCTCGACGAAGCCCTGTTCCGCAGCACTGTGGCGAATATTATTCATATAGTTTTGCACCCCCGGATAGCGGGTGAAGTAGAGCTCGATATATTCCGCTGCTTGTTTGCGGTTAATACCCAGCTGACGCGCCAGGCCGAAGGCTGACATGCCGTAAATAAGACCGAAGTTAATCGCCTTGGCGCTGCGGCGCTGATCGATGGTGACCTCTTCGTTCTCGACACCAAAGACTTCCGCGGCAGTGGCCCGGTGAATATCTTGGCCGGCACTAAAGGCGGCCAATAAACTGGGGTCCTCTGAGAGGTGCGCCATAATACGCAATTCGATCTGGGAGTAATCCGCCGCCACTAGCTTGCAGCCAGGAGCCGCAACAAAGGCCTGCCGCACACGGCGACCCTCGGCGCTGCGGATGGGAATATTTTGCAAATTGGGATCCGACGAGGAGAGTCGCCCGGTGGCAGTTCCCGACTGATGATATGAAGTATGAATGCGCCCGGTGACCGAGTTGATCATAGTCGGCAACTTGTCGGTGTAGGTGGATTTTAATTTCGCCAGACCGCGATGCTCTAACAGCACCTTGGGCAGCGGATAATCCAACGCCAATTCTTGTAGCACTTCTTCCTTGGTGGAAGGCGCCCCCTTGGCGGTTTTCTTCAGTACCGGAATTTGCAGTTTTTCAAACAGTATTTCGCCAAGCTGTTTTGGCGAGGCGAGATTAAATTGCTGGCCAGCCAATTCCCAGGCTTCCGTTTCCAGCTCTCCCAGTCGCGCCGAGAGCTCCTGGCTCTGCTGAAATAATAATGTGTCATCTACCAGGGCGCCGGTACGCTCAATGCGCGATAAGACTGGCACCAGTGGCAACTCTATTTCTTCGAAGACTTTGGTAAGTGTCGGTTCGGCAGCCACTCGCGGCCACAGGGTTTGATGCAGACGCAGGGTAATGTCTGCATCTTCTGCCGCATAGGGTCCGGCCTGCTCAAGGGCAACCTGATTAAAGGTCAACTGAGCGGCACCTTTACCGGCCACATCGGCAAATTTAATCGTCTCTTCGCCGAGATAGTTGAGCGCTAAACTATCCATATCGTGACGACTGGCCACTGAGTCGAGAACATAGGATTCAAGCATGGTATCGAAGGTAATGCCCCGCAGGCTGATGCCATGCTGAGCTAATACGCTCATATCGTATTTAAGATTTTGGCCCACTTTGGGGAATGCCGGATCTTCCAAGTAGGGTTTGAGCTTCTCAAGCACAAACTCTGGCTGAAGCTGCTCTGGCGCGCCCATATAGTCGTGGGCAAAAGGAATGTAACAGGCCTCGCCTGGCGCTGTGGACAATGAAATCCCAACGAGCTTTGCGCGCATATAGTCGAGACTGGTGGTCTCTGTGTCGACGGCGACTAGGTCGGCAGACTTTATTTTTTCGATCCAAGTTGCCAGATCCTGTTCGGTTAGAACGATCTGATAATCTTTTACGACAGCAGGCTTATCTGCAGGCGCGGCCACTAAACCATCTTGCTCAACCGGCGACTTGGATGCAGCCGCTGCCTTGGCATTTGAATTGGTTTGGGAATTGGTCTGAGCTTCGTCAATCCAGGTTTTAAACTCCATGTCCTTAAACAGACTCAGCAATGCTGCCTTGTCCGGCTCAGCATTCTTCAATTCAGATAGGTGTACGGGCATTTCAACATCAGTTTTAATCGTCGCAAGCTGATAGGAGAGATAAGCCAGCTCTTTGTTGTCCAGCAACTTGGGCGACATGGTTTTAGCGCCGCGAAAGGCCAGTCCAGCGACATCATCTAAATTTGCATAAATATCATCCAAACTCCCCAAGCCTTGAAGCAGGCCAAGGGCCGTCTTTTCACCCACACCGGGTACGCCGGGAATATTGTCCGACTTGTCACCCAGAAGCGCTAGATAATCAATAATCAGCTCGGGGGGAATACCAAATTTCTCGATCACCCCTGCCCTGTCCATGGCGCTATTGTTCATGGTATTAATGAGCGTGATATGTTCGTTTACCAGCTGAGCTATATCTTTGTCACCGGTAGAAATAACCACCGGCTGTTTCGCAGCAGTCGCCTGCACAGCCAGGGTGCCAATCACATCGTCGGCCTCTACCCCGTCAATAATCAACATGGGCATGCCCATGGCTTCGATAATCTGATGGATTGGCGCGATCTGCTCACGCAGGTCATCCGGCATCGGTGGTCGATTAGCTTTGTATTCAGTGTAGATCTCATCGCGAAAGGTTTTGCCCTTGGCATCGAAGACCACTACATGAGTGCTATCTGGATAGTCTTTCTGCAGACGCCTCATCATATTGATCACGCCTTTTACAGCACCGGTTGGCTTGCCTTTGCTGTTGGTCAGGGGTGGTAGGGCGTGATAGGCGCGATAGAGGTAGGAAGAGCCATCGACTAAAATCAGCGGGGTAGTAGTGTCCATATTTTCCACGAGAGTTGTTTATGGGATAGTGGTGCTAAATGAAATAGCGGTANNAGCGGTAATAATTAAATAGCTTTAATAAAGGAGCCGTCAGGATACAGGATTTTCCCCAGCCTGTTGATACTTCATAGATTGGGGAGGCTGCTTACTCACCTGTCAAAACAGCTCTTTACCTGTGACGCCAAGGTTTGCATAAAACTAGCATAAGCGTTGCCGTTCAGAGCTTGATATAGCCCCTGAATATCGATCAAGGCAACCGGCAGCGATAACTCATCGGCGATTATTTTAGCGTCTCGATCGGCGTATTGGGGTTCGACAAAAACACAGCTGGCGGCAGCGGCCTTAGCCTCCTGACGCAGACGATACTGACTTCTAACACCTTGACTAGCGCCGCTGGCATCGCGAATCGAAAACCCAGGCTGGAGTTTAAAGGTGCTGGTGAAATGCCCTAGGGCATCGTGATGAACTAGGAACTGTTTATCACTGAGCGGCGCCAGTTCAGCCGTTAAGTTAGCAATTTGTTCGGCGCTAATAATCTCTTTTAGCGGAAGATTTAGGCGTCGCTGGATTTCAGCCGCAATCAGATTGGCATTTTGCGGGTTTAGCCAGACATGAGGGTCTTCATTTAAGTGATCGTGGCTTGAGTGACTGTGGTCGCCTGAGTCAGCGGCCACTTGCGGATTTCTAACATCGCTTGGGGCAGTCATTGGCAGCTCTAAAGCCGTAATAAGCTTGTCACCGGGCACTGAGGCCATAGGTTTAGCAACCCGAGATTCAAATATCTCGCCGATCCAGATTATTAAGTCTGCCTGATCAATTTTCTTCAGCGCTGAGACCGGCAGAGATAATGCATGAGACGACTGCACTGCGGACTGAAGATATTCAACTTGAGCCTGATCGCCCACAGCGGACTGGGCAATAATGGCCAGCGGTTTGATGGTTGTGATGATCAGAGGCCTGTCCATTTGAGCAGTAGCCAAGACTGCTTGAGCGGCGAATAAGCTCAACAGAGAAACCATTTTCAATAAACTGTTATGATGTATCATTTACGCAAAAATACCGGTTTTAGTTGTTAACCCGAACGCCCGAAGGGAAAGTTTCTAGGGCCAAAATAACGTTATATTATAACATTGCATTTAATTTTATAATCACTGACTAGCTAGGTATAAACGTCCCGTGCTGACCAATTCTCGACTAGTTCATCAGCCCCATGACCACAGCCGCTGCATCAGTGCTGCGCTGAGCCGTGCCGAGGAACTCTGCGCCGCCAACAAGGCGCGACTGACACCTACTCGAAAAGCCGTACTTGAACTCCTCTGGCAGGACCATAAACCTCTAGGGGCTTACCAGCTGCAGGATCAACTGGCTGCACTCACGGGAAAATCCATAGCCCCGCCGACTATTTACCGTGCCATTGAGTTTCTTCTAGGGCTCGGGCTGATCCATCGCATCGCGTCACTCAACGCCTATATCGGCTGTCCCTTTCCCGGCAGTCACCACAGCAATCTATTTATGATCTGCACTGAATGTGGCAGTGCGGCCGAAGTGTCCCACAACAGCCTAAATGACCTGTTGCAAAAGACCTGTGATAAAACCAATTTTACCATACAGAGCCAGACCTTGGAGCTTTTAGGACTCTGTCCTAACTGCAGTCAGTCGACAGCCCAAAAACAACCTGTATCCACAGAGAATACCTAAGATGACAGAACCCCTTATTCGACTCGAACAGATCAGCAAATCCTTTGGTTCGCGCCCGGTACTAGAAAATATATCCATGCAGTTAATGCGCGGGGAGATTACCACATTGATTGGCCCAAACGGCGCCGGTAAATCTACTCTGGTCAGAATTATTCTCGGTCTTTTGAAACCCGACAGCGGTTCAGTGCAGCCGTCTTCTGAACTGCAAATTGGCTATATGCCACAAAAGATCACTATAGATCCAACGCTGCCAATCTCTACTTGTCGATTTTTGCAGCTGGCCAATACATCCCATAGTGCCTGCCATGAGGCACTGGAGAGGGTCGGTATAGGTCACCTGGCAAAGGCGCCGGTTCAAACACTGTCAGGGGGCGAAATGCAGCGCGCCCTGCTAGCTCGCGCGATCGTTCGCAACCCCAACTTTCTGGTTTTAGATGAGCCAGTACAGGGGGTTGATGTCACCGGGCAAAACGCGCTTTACTCAATGATTGCCGATCTCAGCAAATCGCTTAACTGCGGCGTGTTAATGGTCTCCCATGATCTGCATTTGGTGATGTCGGCGACAGATCATGTGATCTGCCTCAATCAGCATATTTGCTGTCAGGGTAATCCTGAGCAGGTTACGCAAGATCAAGCTTATATAGATATCTTCGGTCAGACGACGGCGATCTACGCACATCAGCACGATCATCAACACAGCATTCACGGTGAGGTGCTCGATAAACAGGGCAAGCATCAACATGGGGAGGGCTGCAACCATGCCTGATTTTCTACTCTATGCCTTGCTAGCAGGCTTGGGCGTTGCCCTAGTTGCGGGACCTCTGGGCTGCTTTGTGGTCTGGCGACGTATGGCCTATTTTGGCGATACTCTGGCACATTCCGCTTTACTCGGGGTTTCCATTGGCGTACTGCTGGGCATTAATATCAGCATCACTGTAACGGCTATTCCCATGCTAATTGCTCTGGGGCTGGTCTATCTAGAACAGCGCGGCATTTTATCTCTGGATACATTGCTCGGCATTCTCTCGCATTCGGCTTTAGCAACCGGCCTAGTGCTGATTTCGTTGTTGCCGGATGTAAGGATCGACCTGATGTCGCTGCTGTTTGGCGATCTGCTCTCAGTAACGAAAAATGATCTCTGGGTTATCTATGCTGTGGCGGGCACAGTTATCGCGCTGCTGTTATGGCTCTGGAAGCCGCTGATCAATATTACCGTGCACGAGGAACTGGCCAGTGTTGAGGGCGTTAAAACCTCGGCGGTACGCACCGCTCTGATGCTGATAACCGCCCTGGTTATTGCCATTGCCATGAAAATTGTCGGGGTACTGTTGATTACAGCGCTGTTGATCATTCCCGCCGCCACTGCGCGACGGGTTAGCAGCACGCCGGAGCAAATGGCGGTGATGGCGAGCTTGATTGCCATGCTGACAGTGATGATGGGGTTGGCTATGTCTTACTATAGCGACACCCAAGCAGGCCCCTCAGTTGTGGTCTGCGCAGCACTGCTGTTTACTCTTTCTCTGGCATTTCGCCAGCGCGGTTAACGCCCGAAACTGTCTTTGATCGAACGCCAGGTTTGACGCATGGCCACTTCACCATGAGGCGCTTTAAAGAAGCCATGGTAGTGGCCCTTGGGGTTGATCAGCACTACTTGCGTACTGTGGTCTACGGTGTAGTTATCCTCACCTAAATCAACCTTGGTGTAAGCGATAGTCAGCTGAGTGCTAAGCTGTAAAATAGAGTAGGGACTTCCAGTCACACCAACAAAGTCTTCATTGAAGTAGGGAACATAGAGAGCCATTTTTTCAACGGTGTCGCGCTCGGGATCCAGAGAGACCATCACAATCTGTAGATTTTCTTTTTCGCTGTCACCCAGATCTTCGTACATGGCGTTGAGGGTAGCCAGGGTGGTGGGGCAGATATCAGGGCAGTTGGTAAAACCAAAAAACACTATGCTCCAAACGCCTTTAAAGTTTTCTAAGGTAAAGGCATCGCCATTGTGATCGATCAGGTCAAAGTCGCTAAATATCCGCGGCGTGCTCAGCTCAATCGCGCCATTAACCCGCAGATCTTCGGCGGACATGGGCACTGGCTGACGCATCTTCCAGGCAAAACCAAAAATCACTAAAACGATAAAGCAGAGGATTACCAAGACGGTCAGCTTGATGCCAGTTTGTTGCTTCATGATACTGTTCTCCAACGAATAAGAGCCTGTGGCTAAATTTAAAATACCGCCACTTGATTAAATAATCGGTGTGGTCTCTATAAGGTAGTGATCGAGCAGCATAATCACAAACAGCACCATCAAATAGGTAATCGAAAACTTAAAGGTCTTCATGCCTGAGTCATCATCCTGCCCAAACAACATGACCAGTGCCCAGTATAAGAAGCCGGCACCCAAGACCAGAGCGCCAACCAAATACAACAGACCGAACATGCCAGTCAAAAACGGCAGCACAGTAATCACAATCAATAGCAATGTGTAGAGCACGATATTGATCTTGGTATATTGCTCGCCGTGGGTCACTGGCAGCATGGGAATCTCAGCCTTGGCATAATCGTCTTTGCGGTGGATCGCCAACGCCCAAAAGTGCGGCGGTGTCCAAGCGAAGATAATCAGTACCAACAGCAGGGCGTTGTAGTGCACTTCGCCGGTCACTGCAGTCCAACCCAGCAGCGGGGGCGCTGCGCCAGCCAAACCGCCGATAACAATATTTTGCGGCGTCGCGCGCTTTAAATACATGGTGTAGACAAAGGCATAACCAATTGATGAAGCCAGCGTCAGCCAAGCAGTAATCTGGTTAATAAACACCAGCAAAATGACCATGCCAGCTAAACCCGTCAGAGCTGCAAACATGATCGCTTGGCTTGGTTGAATGCGTCCGCGGGCGATAGGGCGGTTATGGGTGCGGGCCATGGTGTCATCAATCTTGCGATCGACGATGTGATTGACCGCAGCGGCTGAGCCGGCACAGAGCGCAATGCCTAGATTTCCCAGAATCAACACATCCAGAGAGACAAGTCCGTCGGTGGCTAACAACATGCCAATCAGGGAGGTCAGAATCATCAGCGCAACCACGTTGGGCTTGCACAACTCTAGGTAGTCGCGCCAGCTTACGCCGGTTGTTTCTAATTCAGTTTGTTGCATATGATCCAACTCCGAAGATCTGTGTGTTATTTAGCGATCTGGTGAATATTTTAATAAGTGTTTCATGTCTTCCAGTAAGCCCATGACGTCGTCGTCTTGCGTGAAGTAGAGGATAACCTCTGCATCAGGCGTTACCACAAAGTAACGGGTGTCGGCCATGTCCCAGTCTGCTGAGGTGTTTTTCAACATTTGCTTAAACTCACTCAAGCCATCGGTGCGGATAGTTAAATGAGGATGCGCAAGACTCAGATCGTCAAATTCCTGCTGCTGCAACTGCTCGGTATCGGCGAGGTAAACACGCTCAGCGCGACGCACTAGCTTACCCATCAGTATATGGACCGAACGCGTATCTAATATCACTTGGTTACAGCCAGCATCACAGCTTTCGCCGCCAGCAATAACAATCTTCCATTTTTCCGCTTTATCGGGATTAGTCGGGAATATGCTGCGGGCATCAACCGCGGGTTTAACCAGATTACCCTGATTGGTAGTGCCCAGTAACTCCATCAGCTGCTGACGCTGCTCCTCCGATTGCGGCTGCATCAATGTGCCAGCGAGCATTACACCGCCAACCATAATCAACATAATCCAAATTTGAATCTGCATACCTCTATTGCGAGGTCCTTGGGTTCCCTGCGCGTCACTCATAAAGCGTCACTCTCTGTTTTTGCGATCTTAAATTTAAGCCATGCCGCCAGATTTGAATTGGCATTAATAGTCAGCAGAAGCAGGACTATCGCCATAACAAACCACTGTACTGCATAGGCTGTATGTTTTTCTGGCTGCACCGACACTGTCGGCCAACCGGTCGTTAATGCACCAACGGAATCACTATCCAATCGCAATTGGTAAGTAAAAAAATCATTGGCAAAGACTTCTGTGGCACGCTCAGTAGAGATCCACCCTATGCGCGCCGGCCAGCTCTCAACTGTGCGAACGCCGTCATCTAGCTGAAGCCCGCCCTTTAATACACGATAGAGGGTTCCCCGCAACTTAACCTGACCCAGTACCGGTGCTATTTCCGGGAGCTGGTTGCGGTCTAAGGATGCCTGAACCCAGCCGCGGTTCACCAAAACCTTTAACTTGCTGGTGGCTAGGGTCAGCACTTCAAAAATCTCGTAGCCGGGCCTGCCATTGCGGACGCGATTATCCAGCAAAACACGCCGCGATGCATCTAGTTCACCGACAAATTGAACCTGTCTATACTGCAGATTTAGGTCCACATCTAACTGCTCAAATCCCACCGGCTGCGACTCTTGGTTGGCCTTAAACTCGGCCAATATTTCACGCTTCTCTTGAGCGCGGTCTAATTGCCAGTAGCCCAAACTTATTAACAGCGGGGTCATCAACAAGACGAACAGCAATAACTTGGCATTTGGCTGCCAAGAAAATGTTTTCGCGTTAAGATGCGGGTCGCTGTTCATTTATGTTTAAATTCCACTTTCTACTATCACAATTGTGAGACCACTATGCTCAAGACTTTTATGCTTGTCCTGCTTATTGCCCTGATCGCCAGCCTGTTTGGCGGCTTAAATTTCTTGGTCAAGGATCTGGGAGGCGACAATAAAAAACGCCTGCTCTATGCCCTGGGGCTGCGTGTCAGCCTGGCGGTGATGTTAATTGGCACCATTATATACGGTGCCTACACAGGACAGATCAAAAGTCAGGCGCCATGGGACCAACAACTTCACCCAGAGAATGTCGCGCCAACTGCTCCTAGAGCGCCAAAGCAGTAAATTCCTTAATCTCTTAAAAGCCTCAAGGCCGATATCTGGCCGACAAACAAAAACGGCCAGGCAAATTGCCTAGCCGTTTTTTTACGTTCCGCAAACGTCTATCTAGTCGAATACATAGACTACAAAGAACAGCAGAATCCAAACTACGTCAACAAAGTGCCAGTACCAAGAAGCAGCTTCAAAGCCGAACTGATCTTCATTGCTAAAGTGACCTTTGAGTGATCTAAACCAAGCAATGGCCAGCATCGCAGTACCCAGCGTGACGTGCGCGCCGTGGAAACCAGTAAGCATAAAGAAGGTTGTGCCGTAGATGCCCGAGTCTAATGTCAGACCCATATGTTGGTAAGCATGGATATATTCTTCTGCCTGAAGTACCAAGAAGATCAGACCGAGTAATACGGTGAAACCCAACCATCCAACAAACTGCTTGCGGTTGTTGTTCTTAAGGCCAGTGTGGGCGATGTGTACAGTGACACTAGAGGTAACCAGAATAACCGTGTTCCACAGTGGCAACCATCCCAACATCTTAGACCAGCCGGGGAAGCTCATGGCTTCGTCGGGACCGATAAAGGTGGCATTGGCACCGTTTGCCGCCTCATCAGGCGTAACCATTGGCGGCCAATCAGCTTCATAACCAGGCCATAGTAAGGCATTGTTCGCTACAGCAGCATCGGTTGGCGTGTCGTCAAATATGCCGATCGCAGCGTCCCCACCCAACCAGGAGTTAACGATGACTCGCAGGTAAAAAAGTGCACCAAAGAAAGCGGCAAAGAACATTACCTCTGAGAAAATAAACCACAGCATACCTAGCACATAAGACCGCTTGAGCTGATCATTGGCCAAGCCACGCATATTTTCATCAATCACTATGCTCCACCACTTGAACATAACAAGCGCCATAATGATAAGGCCAGCAGTGAAAACCATGTTGCCGCCGCCGATAACCCAAGAGGCAGCGCCGTAAGCCATTAGTCCCATGCCCGTGGCAGTGATAATCGGTAGCTTACTCTGCTCCGGTACGTAATAACTGCTTTCTGTTGACATCTTTTATCTCCGTGTTGTTATTCCCAATCGCTTGGAAATTACTGTAACTGTGCTATTGGGTTTGCCATACGATCGGTGATATCAAAAATCGTATAAGAGAGCGTCACACTATTAACGCCTTCCGGCAAATCCGGATCAATAATAAATATAAGCTTTAAGTCTGCCTGGTCGCCAGCTGCCAGTGGTTGATTCTCAAAACAGAAACACTCTGTCTTGTGGAAATAATCCGCCACATTATTCGGCACCAAACTGGGTATCGCCTGAGAAACCATATCTTCATCGGTAATGTTGTGGGCAAAGTAGGTGATCTCTGTGGGCTCACCTGGATGCACTACAACACTGTCTTTAGTCGGCTTAAAAACCCAGGGCATAGACGCATTGTTTGAGGCCACGAACCTAACTCTGACCTCGCGCGATGTATCTACCCTGACATCAACTGCAGTGTATTCATCACCTGTCTTGCCACCGAGTCCGGTAATCTCACAAAACAGGTCATACATCGGCGGTAACACAAAGATTGCAAAAGCAAACATACCCGCCGCACCAAACAGCGACTTGACCACAACTCGGCGGTTAGAAGCGTCAGTTGACATAATCTAGGCCCCCCTACTTAAACTCGGGGGGCTTTGCGAAGGTGTGATAAGGCGCTGGCGATGGAACAGTCCACTCCAGTCCTTCGGCACCTTCCCAGGTCTTTTCTTCAGTGGTTGGCTTGCCGTTGCGGATCGTCGCGATCACGTTGTACAACAACATTAACTGAGCGCCACCGTAGATAAAGGCACCGATACTAGAAACCATGTTCCAGTCAGCAAACTGCAGACCGTAATCCGCGTAGCGACGTGGCATACCAGCTAGTCCCAAAAAGTGCTGGGGCATAAAGGCAATGTTAAAGCCGATAAAGGCAACCCAGAACTGCACCTGACCCATGGTTTCGTTGTACATCTTTCCACACCACTTTGGCAGCCAGTAGTAGATAGCAGCTGTGCCACTAAATACTGCACCAGCAACCATTACGTAGTGGAAGTGAGCAACAACAAAGTAGGTGTCGTGGTACTGCATATCAGCAGCCGCAATCGAGAGCATCAAGCCAGTGAAGCCACCAAAGGTAAACAGAATCACAAAGGCGATACTAAATAGCATTGGCGTTTCAAAGGTCAACGAACCTTTGTACATAGTTGTGATCCAGTTAAATACCTTCACACCTGTTGGCACAGCAATCAGCATAGTGGCGTACATAAAGTACAGCTCACCGGCGATTGGCATACCCACAGTGAACATGTGGTGAGCCCAAACTACGAAGGACAAAAATGCGATCGCTGCCGTGGCATAAACCATCGACGAATAACCAAACAGCGGCTTGCGACTGAAGGTTGGGATAATCTGCGATACAACACCAAAGGCTGGCAAGATAATGATGTAAACCTCTGGGTGACCAAAGAACCAGAACACGTGCTGGAACAATACTGGGTCACCGCCACCAGCAGCATCAAAGAAGCTAGTACCGAAGTTAATGTCCATCAACATCATGGTTACTGCGCCGGCCAGAACTGGCATTACCGCAACTAACAAAAATGCTGTGATTACCCAGGTCCAAACAAATAGCGGCATCTTCATGTAAGTCATGCCAGGCGCGCGCATGTTCATTACAGTAGCAATAATATTAATCGAGCCCATGATTGATGAGGCACCCATAATATGGATTGCAAAGATAAAGAAGTTCACCGAGTCTGGTGCATAAGTAGTCGACAGTGGCGCATAGAAAGTCCAGCCGAAGTTAGGACCGCCGCCTTCCATAAACAACGTTGAAGTCAGGATCGCAAACGCGAAGGGCAGGATCCAAAAACTTAAGTTGTTCATGCGCGGCAGAGCCATATCTGGCGCCCCGATCATCAGGGGAATCATCCAGTTAGCTAGGCCAACAAAGGCCGGCATAATCGCGCCGAACACCATGACTAAGCCGTGCATGGTGGTCATCTGGTTGAAAAATTCAGGTCTAATTAACTGCATGCCTGGCTGGAACAGCTCTGCGCGAATAATCATCGCGAAAGCGCCACCCAGCAAAAACATTGCAAAGCTAAACCAAAGGTACAGCGTACCAATATCTTTATGGTTGGTCGTAAATACCCAGCGGGCTATATAAGCGCGCCAGCCATCTGCCAAAGTTGCGGGACCGTGTGCCATTTATCTAATCTCCCTTATTTGCTTTGCTTGTAGTTGAGAACATCCATTGGCTGAGTTACATCGCCAACATCGTTGCCCCAAGCATTTCGCTGATAGTGAATAACCGCAGCTATATTGACTTCGGAAAGCTGGTCAGCAAAAGACTGCATAGCTGAACCGGGAACACCGTCGATCAATACTGCAATGTGACCTATTTGAGGTCCCAGGGCGATTGGACTGCCTTTAATCGCTGGGAAGACACCGGGAATACCGCCGCCATCAGCCTGGTGACAACCTGCACAGCTTTGCAGATATACCGCTTCGCCTTTCGCCATCAATTCTTCAGGCGCCCACTCTTTACCAATGGTAGAGGCGTACTCGACTGCCTCAGCTTTCTTGTTGGCAAGCCATTCGTTGTATTCAGCTTCTTCTTTCACTTCTACAACGACTGGCATAAAGGCATGGCCCTGTCCGCACAGCTCGGTACATTCACCGACATAGGTGCCAGGTTTATCCGTCTTGGCCCAACCGGCGGTGAAAAGTCCTGGGACCGCATCGCGCTTAACGCCAAAATCGGGAACCCACCAGGAGTGAATCACGTCGTTGCCAGTTACTAGGAAGCGGACCTTTTTGCCTACCGGAAGAACCAGAGCTTCGGTAACTTCTCGAAGATAGTG